>ERZ773224.477-NODE-477-length-57082-cov-4.511074_pt1 | contig 57082 bp, 51 predicted proteins | sample MGYA00580526_ERZ773224 | MGnify/ENA primary metagenome ERZ773224 (study PRJEB29015, sample SAMEA2737743) | human gut metagenome | biome: human gut; feature: human-associated habitat; material: faeces | place: China | collected 2012 ... | reverse complement strand
GACCGAGCCGGCAGGCGAGACCGCCGCAAGGCGTGCGGCAATCCGTTTTTCCCTATTAAGGAAAATACGTTTTTTTGCCCTGCACCCGAAATCAAGCTTATTTTCGGGTGTAATTATACGTAGGAACTATCTGCTTTACATAGCTTCGTATATCGGTATCGTCGTTATACATAACCTTTTTTATTTTTTCAAGTATGCCGAAAAATTCTTCTTCGTTAAACTCTATCGGCTTTCCTATGTGTATAAGGCTGTTTTCGGTATCCTTTAAGCCCTCCTCTGCCATCAGCATTTCTTCATACAGCTTTTCTCCGGGACGAAGACCTATAAACTCAATTTTTATATCCTTATAAGGCGTAAAGCCCGAAAGCTTAATAAGATTTTCGGCAAGAGTTAATATTTTAACAGGCTTGCCCATATCAAGTACAAATATCTCGCCGCCCTTTGCGGATGCACCTGCCTGCAAAACCAGTGTGACCGCTTCGGGTATGGTCATAAAGTACCGTATTATATTGGGGTCGGTTACCGTAACGGGACCGCCCGCCGCGATCTGCTTTTTAAACAGCGGAATAACGCTTCCGTTAGAGCCTAAAACATTGCCGAAGCGCACCGCAACAAACTCTGTTTTCGACCACTGGTTATACGATTGCACTATCATTTCGCATATGCGCTTGCTGGCACCCATTATATTTGTAGGGTTAACCGCTTTATCGGTTGATATAAGCACAAATTTTCCCACGCCGTATTTATCGGCGCACTGCACGGTTTTAAGCGTTCCGAACACATTGTTTTTAATGGATTCGTTGGGGCTGTCCTCCATAAGCGGAACATGCTTATGCGCCGCCGCGTGATACACTATATCCGGGCGGTATTTTTTAAAGACCGAATCCATACGCTTGCTGTCGCGCACAGAGCCGATAAGCGCTATCATATCAAGCTCAGGGTGGGTGCGTTTAAGCTCATTTTGAATATCATAAGCATTATTTTCGTAAATATCAAAAATAACAAGCTTTTTGGGCGAATGCTCTGCAATCTGGCGGCACAGCTCGCTTCCTATGGTTCCGCCGCCGCCCGTAACAAGAACCGTTTTCTCCGCAACATAATTTATTATGCGGTTAACGTCAAGCTCGATAGGCTCGCGACCTAAAAGGTCTTCTATTTCAACCTTGCGTATTTTCGAGGAAAGACCGCTCGGTCTCGGATCTATCATCTGATAGATCGACGGTATTATTTTAAGCGTACAGCCCGTTTGCTGGCAAATAGTAAGTATTTCAAACTTTTGCGTATTATTGCAGCTCGGTATTGCAAAAAGTATTGTATCAACACGGTATTTCTCAGCCGCCTCGATAATCATATCCCTGCCGCCCACAATATGAATACCCGATATGTAAGTACCTTTTTTAGCAGGGTCGTCGTCTATAACGCACTTTATTCTGCTGTTGGGAACAGGCGAGTTTTTTGAAAGCTCGTTTATTATCATCGAGCCGGCGGAGCCGCCGCCGATTATCATTATATTGCCGTTAAGTTCTGACGGTATTTCCTGTTTATTGCTTGTTTTTTCGTTATACCTTATAATTATGCTTTTCATACAAAGGCGGAAAATAACCGTTAAAGCGCAGGTGAAAAAGAAGATAACCAAATTTACGTCAAGATCGTAAGAACGGTTGAACACCGCCATTTGCGAAATAAACGTCGCCGCGCTCGCAACGGCGGTTGCAACAAAAATTCGCAGCAGCTCCGAAAAGCTTGAAAAACGCCATAATATACTGTAAATTCTAAAGAAATAAAACGACAGCACCAAAAGCCCCGCCCAAACGGGAATTGTAAAGTAAAAAAGCTGCCTGCCGCAATCGTAATAAGCTATACCGCCGATAGCAAGCGCCAGAAAAAACGAAACAACCGCCGCAAGCATATCGAACAACACAGAACCAAAGAAAATTATATATCTGTTTTTCATATATAAAAGTATTCCCCCCTCCTCTTTTTTAAAGCAGCCTGATACCCGATTTTTTACACCTTTCGGCCTCGCGTTCGGGCCAAATAGACACCTGAACCTCGCCTATATGTGCCTTTTGCAAAAGCAGCATACAAAGCCTTGACTGACCTATTCCGCCGCCGATCGTAAGCGGAAGCGTACCGTTTGCCAAAAGCCTGTGGAATTCAAAATTAAGCCTGTCTTCGGCGTTTTCAGCCTTTAACTGGGAAAGCAGGCTTTCCCTGTCTACCCTTATTCCCATAGAAGAAATTTCAAAAGCGCTCTCAAGCACTCGGTTATACACCAAAATATCGCCGTTAAGCCGCCAGTCGTCATAATCGGGCGCCCTGCCGTCGTGCTTTTCGCCGTTTTTGAGCCTTCCGCCTATCTGCATAACAAATACCGCGCCGTATTCCCTTGCGGCGGCGTTTTCACGCTGCTTAGGCGTAAGATCGGGATACCTTTCTTCAAGCTCGTATGTAGAAACAAACTCTATTTTTTCGGGCAAACATATATCAATTACGGGATATTTTATCTTTACCTCGCGCGCGGTTTCAAGTATTGCGGCATAAATATCGCAAACCGTGCTTTTTAAATATTCTTCGTTTCTGTCCCTTCCGGTTATAACCTTTTCCCAGTCCCACTGGTCAACATATATCGAGTGAATGTTATCGCATTCCTCATCGCGGCGTATCGCATTCATATCGGTGTAAAGTCCGGTATGAACGGGAAAATTGTAGCGCATAAGCGCCATTCTTTTCCACTTTGCAAGGCTGTGAACAACCTCGGCGGTTTCCCCCGTTTCCTTAATATCGAAAGAAACGGGACGTTCGACGCCGTTTAAGTCGTCGTTAAGGCCGCTCCCCTTTTTAACAAAAAGCGGTGCCGAAACGCGTGAAAGCGTAAGCCTTTTGCATAGCTCGTGAGAAAACTTTTCCTTAACAAGGGCTATTGCGTTTTGCGTATCAAATTCGTTTAGCTTTGCTGTATACATAAATTTCTACCTTTCAGGCAAGCGGGAATAGCCCGAACCCGTTATTTAAGCGCGAAATCCCGCCTGCATAATATAACACTCAAGAAATGCTGCCTACCGTACGCGGATAAAGAATAACGTCTCTTATATTCTGCACGCCGGTAACATACATTATAATGCGTTCAAGACCGAGCCCGAAGCCGCTGTGCGGAACCGAGCCGAAACGGCGCAGGGCTATATAATGCTCGTATTCGTCAAGCGACATATTACGCGATTTCATTGCCTCAAGCAGCTTGTCAAGATCCGCCTCACGCTCGCTGCAGCCTATGATCTCGCCTACGCCCGGCACCAAAAGATCGGTTGCGGCAACGGTTTTGCCGTCCGGATTCTGTTTCATATAAAACGACTTTATCTCTTTCGGATAATCGGTAAGGAAGACGGGCTTTTTGCATATTTCCTCTGAAATATAGCGCTCATGCTCTGTCATAAGGTCGCAGCCCCACTCTACGGGGTATTTAAAATCCTTGCCCGAACCCTTAAGCCTTTCTATCGCCTCGGTATACGTCATAACGGCAAAATTATGCCCTGCAACGGTTTCAAGCTTTTCAATAAGCCCGTTTTCAAAATGCCTGTCAAAGAATTTAAGCTCTTCGGGGCATTTTTCCAAAACGGCGTTTATTATGTGCTTTATAAGTGCCTCGGCAAGCTCTATAATATCGGGTAGCTCTGCAAACGCCACCTCAGGCTCAACGTGCCAAAACTCCGCCACATGGCGCGGAGTGTTGCTTTTTTCCGCACGGAAGGAAGGACCGAAGGTATATATTTTACCAAGTGCCATTGCCGCAACCTCGCCCTCAAGCTGGCCCGAAACGCTAAGCGCCGCCTTTTTGCCGAAAAAGTCGTTTGCGTAATACTCTTCTTCCGATTTGTATTCGTTGCTGTACCCTATTGTTGTAACCTTGAACATTTCGCCCGCACCCTCGCAGTCGGAAGCGGTTATAAGGGGCGTATGCACATATACAAAGCGGCGGCTCTGGAAAAATTCGTGTATAGAGGCAGAAACCACCGAACGCACCCTGAACACGGCGTTAAACGTATTCGTTCTTACCCTTAAATGCGGTATTGTACGCAGATATTCAAGCGTGTGGCGCTTTTTCTGAAGCGGATAATCGGCAGGGCATTCGCCCAAAACCGTTATTTCCTTTGCGTTAATTTCAACCGAGTCCTCCGCCACGGCGGATTTAACTACGGTACCCGTCACCTTAAGCGAGGTGCCGAGCTTCATAAAATCCGAAACGTCGCCGAGCTCCGACTTATCGATAACGATCTGCAAATGCTTTAGGCTTGTGCCGTCGTTAAGCTCTATAAACGCCATATTTTTTGACTCTCTTGATGTGCGGACCCAGCCGCATACCGCCGTCTCGGTGCCGATTAAAGCCTTGTTTTCAAAAATCTCAACAATATCGGTGTGTTTCATATTGGTTTGCTCCTTTATTTGTAAAAATAAAAATGCGTCTACAAGTCCTTAAAACATTAGGACGAATAGACGCTATCCGCGGTGCCACCTAACTTACCATAAAGGTCACCTTAAAACCGTGAACGGGTATGATTTAACGCATCATATACGGCTTACCTACTGATTAAAAACGTTCGGCTTGCGGCTCCCAAGTGTTATTCGCGCTGCGGGACCGCCGAATTTCCACCGACTACGGCTCTCTTTATGCCTTTAAGCAGCGTTACTTCTCTTGATCATTGCCTTTAACGGTAATATTATAACATTCGCAAAAAAAAATGTCAATGGATATTTAAGGGAAAATTTCGGCTTATTCCGCGATTGACAAAGCCGCGATATTTTGCTATAATTTTTTAGTATTAAAATCAAGGAGATTACAATATGCCCGATAATAAAGACAGCTATATTTCCCCGTTTTCCACACGGTATGCTTCGGAGGAAATGCAACACGTTTTTTCGCAGAATTTCAAATTCCGCACCTGGCGCAGGCTTTGGATAGCGCTTGCAAAGGCCGAAAAGGAATTAGGCCTTAACATTACAGACGAGCAGATATCCGAAATGGAAGCGCATAAAAACGATATTAACTATGATGTTGCCGAGGCGCGCGAAAAAGAGGTTCGCCACGACGTTATGTCCCACGTTTACGCTTACGGCGTGCAGTGCCCAAAGGCAGAGCCTATTATACATTTAGGCGCCACAAGCTGTTATGTGGGCGATAATACCGATATTGTAATTCTTCGCGAGGCTTCTTTTATTATTCAGAAAAAGGCGGCGCAGGTGCTTAAAAATCTTTCGGAATTTGCAATTAAGTATAAATCTCTGCCCTGCCTTGCATATACCCATTTGCAGCCGGCTCAGCTTACAACTGTCGGCAAGCGGGCAACGCTTTGGATGTATGAATTATCGCAGGATATGGATAATCTCGACTATCAGCTGGCAAACCTTAAGCTTTTAGGCTCAAAGGGAACCACAGGCACGCAGGCAAGCTTTATGGAGCTTTTTTCGGGCGATGAGGAAAAGGTTAAACGGCTTGAAGCGCTTATAGCCAAGGATATGGGCTTTGACGCCTGCGTTCCCGTTTCGGGGCAGACGTATTCAAGAAAGACCGATTCGTACTTCCTTTCGGTTTTATCGGGCTTTGCACAAAGCGCATACAAATTTTCAAACGATTTAAGGCTGCTGCAATCCTTTGAGGAAATGGAGGAACCGTTCGAGAAAAAGCAGATAGGCTCATCGGCAATGCCGTATAAACGCAATCCTATGCGGTGCGAGCGTATTTCCTCGCTTGCAAGGTACATTATAGCGGACGCGGTAAACCCCGCTATGACGGCAGGCACCCAGTGGTTTGAGCGCACGCTTGACGACAGCGCAAACAAGCGTATATCGGTAGCCGAAGCATTTTTGGCGGCAGACGCCATACTTAATATATACATAAACGTAACCTCAGGCCTTGTGGTATATGAAAATGTAATTAAACGCCGCGTTATGGAAAAGCTGCCGTTTATGGCAACCGAAAATATTATGATGGAATCGGTTAAACGCGGGGGCGACAGGCAGGAGCTGCACGAAATAATACGCGTATATTCGCACGAGGCGGCGGCAAGGGTAAAACTTAACGGCGAAAGCAATAACCTTATAGAAAAAATTGCCGAGGACAGCCGCATACCCCTTACACGCGAAGAAATACTTAAAGAATTAGACCCCGCGAAATATACAGGCAGAAGCGCCTCGCAAACGGAGGAATTTGTTGAAGAGGTTATAAAGCCCATACTTTCAAGGCATTATACCGCGCCTGTAAGGGCGGTTTTAAACGTTTAAATTAAGGAGCAGCGATTATGAATTTTTTTGAAGAGCTTAAAAATTACGACGCCGAGGTAGCGGCGGCGTGCCATTCCGAGCTTGAACGTCAGCAGCACAATATAGAGCTTATAGCATCGGAAAACATAGTTTCAAAGGCGGTATTGCTTGCCGCTGGCGGCGTGCTTACAAACAAATACGCCGAAGGGTATCCCGGAAAACGCTATTACGGCGGCTGCGAATATGTGGACGTTGTGGAAAACATAGCGCGCGAACGCGCCAAAAAGCTGTTCGGGGCTGAGCACGCAAACGTTCAGCCGCACTGCGGCGCCAGTGCAAACCTTGCGGTGTTTTTTGCGCTGTTAAACCCCGGCGACACGGTTATGGGTATGAATTTACAGCAGGGCGGCCATTTATCGCACGGCTCGCCGGTTAATATTTCGGGCAAATACTTTAACGTTGTGCCTTACGGCGTTAACAGCGAAACCGAAACGATAGACTACGACGAGATGAGAAGGATAGCGCTTGAATGCAAGCCGAAAATGATAATCGCCGGCGCAAGCGCCTATTCAAGAATAATTGATTTTAAGCGCTGCCGCGAAATTGCGGACGAAGTCGGCGCTTACCTGATGGTGGATATGGCGCATATCGCAGGTCTTGTTGCGGCGGGGCTTCACCCCTCGCCCGTTCCCTTTGCAGACGTTGTTACTACCACAACCCACAAAACCTTAAGGGGACCGCGCGGCGGTATGATACTCTGCCGTGAAGAATTTGCAAAGCAGATCGATAAAGCCGTCTTCCCCGGAACTCAGGGCGGTCCGCTTATGCACATAATTGCTGCCAAGGCAGTAGCCTTAGGCGAGGCTATGACGCCCGAATTCAAAGAATACCAAACGCAGATAGTTAAAAACGCAAAAACCCTTTGCGGCGCTCTTATAGATGAGGGGCTTGATATAGTTTCGGGCGGCACGGATAACCACCTTATGCTTTTAAAGCTTATTAAAAACGGCATTACCGGCAAAGAACTTGAAAAAAGGCTTGACGAGGTACACATTACCGCCAATAAAAACACCGTTCCGAACGATCCGCAAAGCCCGTTTATCACAAGCGGCGTAAGGCTCGGAACACCTGCTGTAACCACCCGCGGCTTTAAAGAGCCCGAAATGCTTAAAATTGCCAAATGGATAAGCGACGCCGTAAACGATTTTGATAACAGCAAGGAACGCATTGCGGCAGAGGTTTCAGAGCTTTGCTCGCATTTCCCCATATATTAAGATATATAGCTTTAAAAATATCCGGTCTGTGTATTGCAGACCGGATATTTGATTTTTGCCGTCATTCCGCGCGCCTTATGTATTTGCAAATTACCAAACGGTTTGTCATTCTGAACGCAAAGCGTGAAAGAATCCGTATATCCCTTAAGAGAGAACGGATTGCCGCAGCCGTTTACACGGCTTCGCAATGACGAGGGAGATGGAAAACGGATTGCCACGCACCTTACAGCGGTCTCGCCTGCCGGCTCGGTCGGTGCTTCTGCTTCGCAGAGGTGTCCACCGGACACCCGCACCGCAATGACAGGCAAGCTAAAGTATACTGTACGCCTTATGTGTTTGCAAATTACCAAACGGCTTGTCATTCTGAGTGCGTAGCACGAAAGAATCCGTAATCCCCTTGAAAGAAGACAGATTACCCCAAGGCTTTAAAGCACCTATTCAAGCTCAACAGCGGCGGACAGTGCGAATGAATATATTATTTTTTGCTTTACGGGTTTTAAAAATATTTTTTCGCAGGCGGCGGCGTATATTGCAAGCTGCTCGCCGTAAGCAATTTTCAAATCGTCGGGGTTTTCGGTTCTGTCGGTCTTAAAATCAAGCACCGCTATGCCGTCGTCTTCCTCAAAGCACAGGTCCACCGCTCCCTGCACCATAATGCTTTCGCTGTTAAAGCTGTCGTCAAGCGACGGGTCTATGCGCTTTGCGGGCAGCTCGGTTAAAAAGCGCATTTCTCTTTTAACCGTTTTTGCTTTCTTTATACGGGCGAATATATCGCTTTCAAAAAACGCTTTAAGCGCCTTTCTTGAAACCGCTTTTGCCTCGCGCTCCGAAATATACTGCCATTCATAAAGCCGCTCGATCTCGCTTTCAATATCATCGGCTTTGTCAAAATCAATAAATTCAATTATTTTGTGCATAGCCGTTCCGCGCTCGGTGGCGGTTATTCCGCCCTCGCTCATAAACGAAGGTCTTGCCGAAAAGGCGTATTTATCGCTTTCCGCCTTATTTGCAAGCGCCGAAACCGAGCTTTTAGCCTCTATTGTAAGCAGAGGAGCATAAGGATATTTAAAAGAGAACCGCTTTTCAAGCTCTTTTATAACAGCGGCGTTTTCTTCGTATTCCTCTTCCTTCGGCGTATCGGCTTCCGTTTCCCGTTCATATTCCGAAATTTTAATATCTATACGGCTTATATCGTCATACGGTATTATGCCTGCCGCTCCGTCGCGCAGCGCGGCGCCGTCTTTATGTAAAAGAGCGGTCAATATAAGCCACTTTGCATACGAACGCTCGCGGTTTGTAAGCATATCCGCCCTGCCGTCCGAAAGCAAAAGCGCGGGGGTTAATTCGTTTACGGCTTTCTCTGCGTCGTTAAACACGGCGGTAAATAAAAGCCTGTCCTGCGTTCGTGTCATTGCAACGTATAAAAGCCGCAGTTCCTCCTCTGCCGAGCGGCGGCGTATATCGTCTAATATAATTTCTCTGGAAACCGTTGTGCGCTTTTGCTTTTCGTTTTCGTCAAAATAGCTGAAGCCCACGCCGAGCGCCGCGGAATATACGGTTTTTGAGCGCGCGTCCGCGTCGTTAAACGCGGCTGCGGTATCGGCTAAAATGCACACGGGGAACTGAAGCCCCTTTGAGGCGTGTATGCTCATAATTTTTACGCTGTCGCTGCCCGATGTTACCGCGGCGGAGCGCATACCGTTTTGCGACTGCTTTAAAACATATTTTATAAAGCCGCCGACGGTGCCGCCGTTATCCTCTTCATACTGCTTGGCATAGCTTAACAGAAGCAGCAGGTTATTGCGCCTGCGCCCGCCCTCTTTATAAGCCGAAACGGTGTTTAAATAATCCGTTTTGTAATAAAGCTCCGAAATAAATCTGTTAAGCGGCAGGGTAACGCTTAAAATTCGGTATTCTTCAAGCCGCTTTAAGAAATCTTTTTCCTTTTCGCCGCCGTTTTCGGCAGAAAAAACAAGTGCTGAATAAAGGCTTCCCGTTCTGCGCTTTATTCTTATTTCAGCCGTTTCCTCGGCGGTAAAGCCGAATATCGGCGACATAAGCACCGTTAACAGCTCTATATCCGAATCGGGGTTATCTATAACTCTTAACAGCGCCAAAAACACGGATATTTCGCGTGTTTCGGCAAATCCGTCCGCGCTGTAATCGGCAGGAACGCCGTTTTCGCGCAGCGTCTTTGCAATAAGCGCCGCTTTTGTTTTGGTGTTGCGTAAAAGCATCGTAAAATCGGAAAAACGCGCTTTTCTTAAGGTAGTTTCGCTTTCTCTTATAACAGCGCCGCCGTTAACGGTTTTAATTATATAATCGGCTATGCCCTGCGCCTCGGCCTTTAAGCGCTCTTCAGACGTTCCCTTGCAGTTGATTATATCAAGCTCAACGGGCGCGCCGTCGGCTTTCGGATATACTGCGGCGGGAATAAGCCTTTCCTCTTTACCGTAAGCAATACTGCCGGAATTTTCTGTCATCATATTGCCGAAAAAGAAATTTATGTAATCGCACACTTCGGGCTTGCAGCGGAAATTAGCGCCCAAAATTATTTTTTTGGGTTCGTTTTCGGCGGCTTTATCGTAGAGTACTGCGTTATTTTTTTTAATAAGGAAATTGTCGGGATTAGCCCCCCTGAAGCCGTAAATGCTCTGCTTAACGTCTCCCACGGCGAAAAGCCGCTCGCCGCCGCCGGACAGTATGTTAAACAGGGTATCCTGCAAATCGTTGGTATCCTGATATTCGTCCACCATAACCTCGTCGTACCTTTGTGAAAGCTCGTAAGCGCCTTCGCCGCTTAAAAGCTTTAATGCCAAATGCTCGGTATTGTGAAAGGTAAAGGTGCCGTTTTCAAGGTACTTTTCAAAAAGGCGTTTATCAAATTCGGTCAATATCTCGGAAAGCAGGCACACAGGCGCGCTGAGCTCCTTAAGCTGACTGTTTATAAACGCGGTATCGCCGTAAAATATTTTTAAAAGCGAGTCCCTGTCCTTTCCGATATACTTCCATGCGTATTTTGCGGTCTTTGCCGCAAACGAACCGGAAAGTCCGTTCGCTTTCGGGAGGCTCGGCAAAAAGCCGGAGTCCACTGCGGCATAAACCTTATCCCAGTCCCCTGTTTTTGCAGCGTTGTAAAGCTGCTCCGCCTTATCCGCCGCCAAACGGAAGCTTTCAAGATACGCCCCCGCCGCCTTTTCGTCCGAAAAAAGCAGTTCGGCGGTCTTTGCAATAATATCCTTTTGCGCTCCCGAAACCGAAAGCGCTTTTTTAATACCCATGGCATACCAGCGGTTTTCGGGCGTAAAGCCGTTTACATAGTCCCTCTTTAATTCGCAGAACCACTTTTCGGGGTACGGCAGCTGACGGCTGTATTCGTATATATCAAGCACAAAATCCGAAAAATCGCCGTCGTCGTATTCGGCGCCCACCGTATCAAGCAGCTTAAAGAAATCGGGGTTGCCCTCTTCGTAATACCTCTTTAAAATATCGCTTAAAACCGATTCGTTAACGGGCAAGAGCGAATATCCGTCGCTCATTTTAAAATCGGGCGAAACGCCTGCCTTTTCAAAATTTTCGCGCACAAGATCTATGCAAAACGAATCTATGGTGCATATCTTAGCGTTGCTTAACAGCCGCCTTTGGCGCATAAGCCCGATATCATCGGGGTGCTTTCTGCACTCCTCGTCAAGCCGCCTTTCTATTCTTGAACGCATTTCGGCGGCGGCGGCGTTTGTAAATGTAACTATTAAAAGCCTGTCTGCGCTTACGGGGGATACTTTATCGGTTAGCTTTTTAATAACCCTTTCCGTAAGCACTGCGGTTTTGCCCGAACCCGCCGCGGCGGAAACCAGCACGTTGCCTGCGGTATCTATTGCCGCCTGCTGTTCCCTTGTCGCCTTAAATGCCATTTGCGGTCTCCTCCCCCATAAGCTTTAAAACCTCTTCGTTTTTAAGGTCGGGCACGCGTTTTACGGGCGCGTTTTCCCTGCCGCACACGGCGGCGTAATCGCAGTATTTGCAGGCAGGCGAATCCCGCCCGTCAAGCGGAACCGCCGCAATATCGCCGCTTACCATTTCCTTACCCGTGCCTTTCATAAGCTTTTCAATATAATCAAAAATAAGCGAAAAATCCTCGGCGGAGGCAAATGATGTGCAGGTCTTGCTTACGCTTCCGTCTTTATTAAGCTTAAGCTTTGGCACAAACTCGCCGTTTAAGCCCTTGTCCATAGCCGAAACTATGTCGGTTTCCTTTCTTATATAGCCGTTCATAGCCATTCCGTCTTCGTTAATATCGCGTTTAGATGGCATATAAAGTATCCCTGCCGCCTTTTCGTCCCCAAGTCCGCCGCCCCTTATTACGGCGTAAAGATATATAAGCATTTGCAGGTTAAGCCCGAAAAGTATATCGGGCAGCTTAAATTTGCGCGAACCCGTTTTGTAATCTATAACCCTTACATATCCGTTATAATTATCCACACGGTCTATACTGCCGCTGAGCCTTATGCTGCCGCCGTCATACGGGAATATAAGTTCGGGCAGCTCGCCGCCCTCGCCTATTTTAAGCTCGCAGGAAACAGGCTCGAAATCGCTTTGCCCGAACTCGCGCGCCAGCTGATACACAACCTCTTTAAGCGAACGCGAAATACGCGAAACCAAAAATTTTGCCCTTTCGGTCTCCACCGCGCGGTAGCCCGCCACGCTGTCAAGGTATTCGTTTATGTATTTATCAACAAGTCCGTCAAGGTAGGCTTTTGGCATATTTGCTATTGCCTTTTTATATTTTCCGACAATTTTTTCAAGCACATAATGCACTACCGTACCGCGCTGAAGCACATCAAACTCGGCAGGCTGTAGCTTTTTCGCCCTTATGCCGTATTTGCAGAAATAATAAAAACGGCATTTTTTAAACGTATCGAATTTTGAGGCGGAAAGCTTAATCTCGGTTCCGTAAAGCTCTTTCGCGGCATCCTCAGTTATACTGAACGGCGCACCCGAAAGCTTATTTTCAAGATAAGCAAGCTTTTCCCTTTCGCCGCTGTTTTCAAGCGCCGCCTTAAGCTCTCTGCCGCCCGAAAAGCCGCGCCTTCGGCAATAAAGCGAATACGCGCTTTCCTCGGTTTCGGGCAGAGCATCGCCGATAATACCGTCTTCCGGCTCGGTTACGGTATTGCAGCCTATATTTTCGGCTATTTCGCTTACAAACGCCGACGGCTCGTAATTTTCGCCCGTCAGGCTGTTTAAGGCATAGGAAATATACAGCCTGTCCGACGGACAGCACAAATTGCAATAAACAAGATAATCCTCGTCGATCATTGCGGCTACCGAGCCGTCGGGTATTTCAATTCCGCTTTCTATAAGTCTGCGGCGCTCGTCCGACGAGAAAATACCCGCCGCCGTAACGTTTTTCGGGAAAACGCCTTGGTTTGCACCCAAAATAAACGCCGCCTTTGGGCGCGATGGGCGTATTCTGTCCGCCGAGCCGAAGGTTACCTCGTCCAGCGTGCGGGGAATAACACCCACGCTGTCAAACGATACCGCAAGCCGCAGCGCCTCGCAAAATTCGCTTTTTTTAAGGCGCTTTTCGCCAAAGCAAAGAGCAAGGCTGTCAAGCAGGCGCATATATTTATCGTAGCTTTGCTTTAAAACGTCGCCAGACCATTCGTTTCCGCTGTTTTTAAAGCGCTCTGCCAGTGCCGCCAGCTTGTCCGCCGCGCCGCAGCGCTCGGTAAGCTCCACTGCCGCCCTTACCATATCTGCGGCGGTGCCGTTGAATTTTTCTTTAAAGTCTTTAATAGGCTCCCACGCTTTTTTGCGCAACCCGTTTATTTTTGCAAGCGTTTTTTTGTCTATATCCTTATTTTCGTCCGCCACAAAGCCGCGCGGGTCCATAGTCCACTCGATATCCCACATATCTCCGCCTATACCCCAAAGAGTTGTATAATTTTCAAGAGCGGAAATTTCATCTGTCGCCAATGTACCGAGCCCCGTTTTGTTAAACCTTAAAATCGCTTCCGAAGAGGTGCTTTGCGCGCATTCTGCCGCCGCGCCTACAGCCGCCGCCAACGGAAAGGCGGAAAGCGGCACGCGCCTGTCCGCAAAGCAGGGCACGCCGTTTTGCAGGCAGGCGGCGGTTACGGCGGCGTCGTATTTATCGCTGTCGCGCGATATAATTACAAAATCGCGGTAACGCATACCGTTTTCCCTTACAAGCCGTCTTATTGTTCTTACCGCAAATTCCGCTTCGTCTGCCGCTGTTGCCGCGGCGCAAACGGTTATACCATCGCATTTTTGCGGTCTTTCAAATTCACCGCTCGCCATCAGCCTTTCAAGCGCCGAAATTTCGGGCGAATTGTATCTGCTTTCAAAAAGGCACAGCGGCTCGTCCTCTTTTACCGCGTGACGCGCGGCAATGCGCCTTATTTTCTCAGCCGCCGCGCGTATGTTTGTAAAAACGTTAAACTCGGCGTTCAGGCGCGGATCGTTAGTAAGGCTTACGGTTACCTCGTCCGTTTGGGCTAAAATACGGTCTATTATTTTAAACTGCTGTCCCGTAAAGCCCTTAAACGAATCTATAAACACCGCCTTGTTTTCAAAATATTTATAATCGGAAAGCTTTGTGTAAAGCCTTGTAAGCTCATCGGCAGGGTCAATGTATTTTTCACCCACAAGCATATCGTAGGCCTCGTATATAATTGCGGCGTCGTTAAGCTTGTGCTTTAGCTTTTCGCTGTTTAAACTGGCGGCGGCAAGGCGCAGATCGTCTGCGGTAACAGAGTTTATTTTAAACTCTCCCACCGTATCAAGCATAGTTTTGGCAAAGCTTACAATGCCGCAATATCTTTGCCACAGCGTAAGCGATTCCTTTACCGATAAAAGCGCGCGGTTCATAAAAACAACCTTTTGAGCGTCGGTAAGAGTTCCCGCCGCTATACCGCCCGTATTTCTGCCCACCTCGTCGCACAGGCGCGAAAAGCTCATAACCGCAACGCTTTGCGAAAGCTGATCGCCGAGCCCCTTAAGCACGGCGCGCTCGCTTTCAAACGAAAACTGCTCCGGCACCAAAAGCACCGCCTGTTTTCCGCTTTCGGCGCATTTTTTAATTTTATCCAAAACGGTGTAGGTTTTGCCCGAAGCCGGCAAACCGAAAATAAACTTAAGCAAGACTTTCACTTCCTTAGGTCTATTTTAACATAATAAAAACAAAATGTCTACTTACTTAAACATAAAAGGCAGTAACAGATAACCGCAAACGGCCGGTATACCGAACGCCGCCAGTCCCGAAACCGTCCACTGGTTTACGGGTATATGAACGCCCGTGAATTTTGAAGTCAGATCTATTACCGCAACGGCGGCGGCAGAAAGCAAAAAATTAAGCAAAAGAGTTTTGAAGGGCTTACCGGTTCTAAGCGCGCACACAAGCACCGCCAAAGCTCCTGCCGAAAGCAAAATTATCGCGCCGTATTTTATAATCTCCATCATATCACACCCTATATAAAATACTATGAATAATAAGCGCCTTAAATGCAAAAAAACAGGCTTTCGCCTGTTTCAGTCTGTCGATAAAATCCAAGTTTTATTTTTGCGGCGTTTACGCCGCATTTGCGTTTTTTCGCTGACACGTGCGGCGAAAAAACACCTTGTAAGCGAAAAACCGCCTATTCAGCGGTTTTTCAAGGGCGCTGGGGTGGTATTGGCGGGGATAGAGTGCAGTCCGAAAATCTTTGATTTTCGAGCGAACGGCATTCCCGTCCAAGAGCGTGTCGACTTTTTCGACACGCTCAAACAGGCTTTCGCCTGTTTTTTTAACAGTAATAATATTTAACGGATTGCCGCGCACCTTACGGTGTTAGCAATAACTAAACGGTGTGTCATTCTGAGCGCGGAGCGCGAAAGAATCCGTAATACCCCTCAAAGAGAACGGATTGCCACACGCCTTACGGCGTTCGCAATGACAGAAGGTATGGGAAAACGGATTGCCGCGCACCTTACTCACTCTTGCGGTACCCAAAAGTTGTTTTAGCTTGGAGCTCTAACAACTTTTGACCGCGGCGCCCGCCGTTGCTCGCTTTATCCTGCCCGCAGCGAAAGCAACGTCACTCGCAATGACATCAGATTTTGAAGCACCGATATTTTAATTAAAGCGCCTTTAAAATGCTTATTACCGTTTCAAGCTCTGCGGGCTTAACCCTGTCGGGCTCGGCGCCGGAAAGAACGCAATCGGCAAAATAATTTATCTCATTGGAATATGCATTGCTTTTCGGCAGACCTATATCTCCGGTATCCTCACCCGATTGCGAAACCGGCTTGAAGATCTTACCGTCTTTTTCATAAATTGTCATTTCGTGATTTTCGAACACCGCAAGCGCCTTTTCAAACTGAAAACGGAAATTTGCCGCAAAGGGATAGGGCGCGTCATACCACGCCGCCTCGGTCGTTATGAAAAATCCGTCGTATTCGTAAATCGAGTTAATATAGTCCTGATTTTCAGACCTTGCCCTGTAATCCTTAAATTCCTTCGGCTTTCCGAAAGCGTAAACAATAAAATCAAGATCGTGAATATGCAGATCAAACGGTACAAGTCCGCTTCGGTTCTCGTCCATCATCCAGCCGTCCCAGCTCCACTTCGGGCGAACTCCGAGCCTGCCCATATGCCCCGAAAGCAGCCTGCCGTATTTGCCCGTATCGTATATTTCTTTTATGATACTGTATTCCGGCCAAAAACGCAAAACCTGCGCTACCATATATTTAACGTTATTGCTCTTTGCGGTGCTGTAAACGCGCGCAACGTCGGCAGCGTTTAAAGATACGGGCTTTTCGCAAATAACGTTTATTCCCATATTCATAGCCTTAATTGCAAACTCTGCGTGCAGATATGTAGGCAGGCATATGTCAAGTATGTCTATTTCTTCATTTTTAAGCATTTCGTCAAAATCGGTGTAGCAATGCTTGTTCTTATATTTTTCCATCTGCTCCGCGCGTATATCGCAAAGCGCAACAAGTTCGGCGTCGCGCCGCTCCTCCCACGCAGGAATATGCGCGCCGCTTATTCCGCCTACGCCTACCAAAGCTACCTTTAACATTTTTTCAACCTCCGTATATTTCATCTATTATATTTTTAAGATAAGCCTTCGCATATCTTATATCCTCGGTCTGCCTTTCGCCGTCTATCTCGCGTTCAATCGTTACATAGGAATCATAATTAAGCTCCTTAAGCTTTTTGAAAAGCGCCCTGAAATCCACCTTTCCGTCGCCTATGCGGACCTCTTTGCCGAGATTATGCCCATCGGTAGGGTAAAACCCGTCCTTGGCGTGAAGATTCATAACATATTTGCCGAAAACATCAAGCGCGTCCACCGGATTTGCCTTTCCGTAAAGAATAACGTTGGCGGTATCAAGATTAACGCCTAAGTTATCGCAGCCCGCCTTTTCAAAGCAGCGCAGCATAGTAACGGGCGTTTCCTGACCCGTTTCAAACAGCAAATACTGCCCGTTAGCCTTTAAATGCTGTGCAACCTGTCTTACGGCAACGCAAAACGGCGCAAATTGCGGATCGTTCGGATTTTCGGGAATAAAGCCCATATGGGTAACAACATTTTTAACTCCCAATCCGTTTGCAAAATCCGCACCGTCGCACAGATTTTTAATTCTCATAACACGGTATTCGGGCGGAACAAGACCGAGCGTTATCTGCCCGTCGTAAAAGTTCCACGCGGCGGGACCCTCCCAGCCGCACCAAAAGGCAGATACGGTAATGCCCTTTTCCTTAATTAAGCCGTTAAGCTTATCAAGGTTTTCCTTTGTCCACAGCTCCGGCTTCCAGGAGATCAGCTGGCAGTTATCAAACCCCTCCGACAGCATATCATCAAATTTTTTTGACATAGCCTCCATACTGTCAAAGTGAACGCAAACGCCTATCTTCAAATTAAAGCACCCCTTAATTATTGATTTTTTTCTGATTATATGATAACATATAATTAAAATTCTTTTAATAACTTTTTTGATATCTTTAAGTACAATTTTGACATTTGGGGTGAACAAATGGCTCTTGACGCAAACAAGGAGCTTACGCCGGTTTTATACGGTGAAAGCGCCGTTAAAATTTTAAAGCCCATAGCCTTTTCAAAAAATGCGCCTTGCTTTCGTATGCACTGGCACGAACGCATTGAACTGCTTTACGTAGTTTCGGGAAGTATAAGTATAAGGCTTAACAATTCCGAGGTTGCCGCGCGCGCCGGCTCGCTTGCGGTTATACCGCCCGAAAAAATACATATGGGAACCGCCTTGGAAGAGGGAACCGCATATTATACCATTATGTTCGATGTTTCATCGTTTTACAATTCGGCGTTTGCAAGCAGAGTCCTGCTTGAGCCGATCACTGAAAAAACCGTCGACTTTCTCCCCGTTACGTCAGACCCTGAAATTATTTCCGCCGTTAAGCGCCTTATAAACGAAGAGCAAAACGGCGATAATTCCTCGTCCCTTATTATTATAAGCGGCATATACCTTATATTAGGCTTGCTTTACAGGAAATGCCTTTTGGAAAGGCCGAGCCTTTTAAGCGATGAACGCTTTAGGGATATACTTAAATATATTTCGGAAAACTGCTGTAATGAAATATCCTCTTTCTCATTAAGCCGACGTTTCGGATATTCCGAAGAATACTTTTGCAGGCGTTTTAAGTGCGTTACGGGGCTTACGCCTATGAGCTACATAAATATATTAAGGCTTGAAAAAGCAAAAAAGCTGATAGACAAAGGCGAAAAACAGGTTTCGGCGGTGTTTGCCAAAACAGGCTTTTCGGATATGAGCTATTTTACAAAAAGGTTTAAAAAGCATTTCGGCATAACGCCGAGTATGTATATAAAAAAGGCGGACGAAGTAAATCACCGCCTGTATAATGCCGAATAAACGCTTTTACGGAAATGCCTCGTCCCGTCCCCCGTCATTACGAAGCCGTGTAAACGGCTGTGGCAATCCGTTCTTTTTTAAGGGGAATTACGGATTCTTTCGCGCTATGCGCTCAGAATGACACACCATTTAGTTGCCACGAATGCCGCAAGGTGTGTGCAGTAAGCTGTTGCCTTGTCATTGCGAACACCGTTAGGTGTGTGGCAATCCGTTTTCCTCTTTTTAAACCCTTGCACAAGCTGAAAGCATTGTAGTAAGGTTTGTACTGAACTTACAAAATAAAAAAGCTTTAATACCTGTAAAGCATTACGGAGATATTAAAGCTTTCGGTTTTTATTAAGCTATATGTGCCATATAGCTTAATACACTGTAAAACTATACGAACGGGGATTCACAAGGGGAACCCCCTTGTGCCGTTTGTTGAGAGCGGATATGCAGTTTTATTAAAAACGCTCTTTTATATACCGTCCGCTCGAACAGGAAGGTTCGGAAACCCGATCGGAAGGGTGTCCGACGGTTCTTTTCCCTATTTCTGTACGGACAGAAATAGGGTGCCCGCGCGGCACGAGCGCAAAAAGACTTTATTTTTAAAAAAAAGAAAAACGGATTGCCACGCACCTTTCGGTGCTCGCAATGACAGGACGGTAGTTAATCGCACATTTTACGGTGGTTGCAATGACAGGATCGTATCAATCGTTTTAATTTGCAAACTGCGAATTATAAAGCTTTGCATAAAAGCCGTTCTTTTCAAGCAGCTCCTCGTGCGTGCCCTGCTCAGCCACCCTGCCGCCGTTCATAACAAGTATGCAGTCGGCGTCGCGTATTGTTGAAAGCCTGTGCGCCACAACAAAGGACGTGCGGTTTTCCATAAGCCTTGTAAACGCGTCCTGCACCTTAAGCTCGGTGCGGGTATCTATCGAAGAGGTTGCCTCGTCCAATATCAGCATAGGCGGCTTTAAAAGCATTACCCTTGCAATGCATAAAAGCTGGCGTTCGCCCTCTGAAAGCCCCTCGCCGTCGCTTATAACGGTATCGTAGCCGTTTTTAAGCCTTTTTATAAAGCCGTGCGCGCGCGCCGCCTTTGCCGCCGCAATAATTTCTTCGTCAGTAGCGTCCGCCTTGCCGAACGCAATATTTTCCTTTACGGTTGCGTTTTTGATCCACGTGTCCTGTAACACCATACCGAAATGGGTTCTAAGGCTTTTGCGCGTAATATCGTTTATATCGGTGCCGTCCGCCGTGATACTGCCGCCGTCTACTCTGTAAAACCTTAAAAGCAGATTTATAAGGGTTGTTTTGCCGCAGCCCGTGTGTCCCACCACGGCTATTTTTCTGCCTGCATATGCGGTAAAATCAAAGTTTTTAATAAGCGTTTTCGATTTATCGTAGGAAAAGGTTACGTTATTAAAGCTTACCTCGCCCTTGGGGTTTGAAAGCTCTTTTTTGCCCTCGTCCGATTCTTCGGGCTGCTCGTCAATAAGCTCAAAAAGCCTTGCGGCGCAGGCAAGCGCGTTTTGAAGCTCTGTTACAACGCCCGAAATTTCGTTAAAAGGCTTTGTATACTGGTTTGAATATGCAAGAAAGCTTACAAAGCCGCCCACGGTTATTTTGCCCATAACCGCAAAAACGCCGCCTATAAGACCAACAACCGCGTAAATAAGGTTGTTTATAAACCGCGTTGTGGGGTTTGTGAGGGAAGAAAAGAAAACCGATCTTAAAGAATATACGCGCAGGCGCTCGTTAATTTCGTCAAACCGCTTTACCGAGGTATCCTCATACGAAAACGCCTTAACGGTTTTGCCGTTTTGTATCATTTCGTTTATATATGCCGTCTGTTCGCCGCGCGTTTCGGACTGCTTTTTAAACATATCGTAGGTTTTTTTGGCTATAAACCGCGCGGTAAACAGCGATATGGGGGTTAAAACCACCACCGCAAGCGCTATTAAGGGGGAAATCGTAAGCATAAATATAAGGGTTACGGCAATTGTTACAACGCCCGTAAAAAGCTGTGAAAAGCCTAAAATAAGACCGTCTGAAAACTGGTCCGCGTCTGCAGTAACGCGGCTTACTATATCGCCGTAGGGGTGGGAATCTATATAAGAAACGGGGAGCGACTGTATATGCGAGAACGCCCTGTTTCTTATATCGCGCACTGTGTTATAGGCTATGCGGTTGTTTATTGCGTTCATAAGCCACTGAAGCACGCCGCCTGCCGCCGCGCAGATAAAAATACCTGTAAGCTGTGCTTTAACCGCGGCAAAATCCACCGCGCCCTTTGCCGTTATGCCGTCTATCGCCCTGCCTGCAAGCACGGGGATATAAAGAGACAGTATAACGCTTAAAACCGAAAACAAAAGCGACACCGCAATAAGCGGCTTAAAGCGGCCTATCGCCCTTATCACACGTTTTAAAACAGAGGAGTTTTTCATATTACATCGCCTCGCTTTCAAGCTGTGAATCGTAAATTTCTTTATAAACAAGGCAGTTTTCAAGCAGATCCTTATTTGTGCCTATGCCTACTATTTCGCCCTCGTCAAGCACCGCTATAACGTCGGCGTTTCTTATAGCCGAAACGCGCTGTGAAACGGTTATGACCGTGGGTGAAAAATCGGTTTCGCGAAGCGCCCTGTTAAGCGCCGCGCCCGTAGCGTAATCAAGCGCGCTTGCAGCGTCGTCCAGTATTAAAATTTCGGGCTTTCTTACAAGCGCGCGCGCAATGGTCATTCTTTGGCGCTGACCGCCCGAAAGGTTTTTACCGTCCTGCTCAAGCATAAAATCAAGCTTGCCCGGCTTATCCTCTATCATATCGCGAGCCTGAGCATAGGTAAGCGCCTGCCATATCTCCTCGTCGGTTGCGGTTTCTTTGCCTATTTTAATGTTATCCCTTACAGTACCCTTAAACAGCGCCTTTTTCTGCGAAACCACGCCTATTTTGCCGCGCAGAGCCTTTAAATCGTAATCCTTTACGTTAACGCCGTCTACAAGCACCTCGCCGCCGCATACATCGTAAAACCGCGGCAAAAGGTTTACAAGCGAGCTTTTGCCCGAACCCGTTGAGCCTATTATGCCTATATGGCTGCCGCGCATTATTTTAAGGCTTATATTATTAAGCGCCTTTTCCGCCCCTCCGTAAGAAAGCGATGCGTTTTTAAACTCGGCGGCAGCGGGAGCCTCCTTATTGCCCGACGTTTCCGAACCCGATACCGTTTCGGGCTTGATTTCAAGCACCGACTCAATGCGGTTGCCGCAGGCTATCGCCTTTGTTATGCTTATAATAAGGTTGGCAAGCTTTATAAGCTCGATTAGGATCTGCGACATATAGTTGTAAAGCGCAACAACGTCTCCGCCCGATAGATTGCCGCTGTTAACTCTTATTGCGCCCACGTATATCAAGGCGATTATGCCGAAGTTTATAAGCGCAAAGGTTGCAGGATTCATAAACGAGGATATTCTGCCGACCTTTATCTGCATATCGGTAAGCAGCTGATTTTGCTTTTCAAATTCGCTTATTTCGTCCTCTTCCTTGCAAAAGGCGCGTATTACGCGGGTGCCGAGCAGATTTTCGCGCGTTTTGGCAACAACGCCGTCAAGCCGCTGCTGAACCCTTTTATAAAGCGGTATGCAGGCAAGCATTATTGCAAACACCACCGCCGCCAAAACAGGCACCGTAACCGCAAAGACCGCGGCGGATCCCGCGTCTACGCTAAACGCCATTATAACCGCGCCGAACACCACGAACGGCGAGCGCAGAGCTAACCTAAGCGTCAGGTTCGTGCCGGTTTGAACCTGATTTATATCCCCTGTCATACGGGTTATAAGGGTAGAGGCGCCGAGCTCGTCCGTCTGCGAAAACGAAAGGCGGTTTATATGCTCAAAAAGGGTCTTTCTTATATCGGTTGCAAAGCCCACCGACGCCTTTGCCGCAAAATACTGGGCGGCAAGCGTACAGGCAAGCCCCAGCACGCCGAAAAGCCCCATTAAAGCGCACATTTTAACTATATAAGGCTTATTGCCCGTGCCTATTCCGACGTCTATAATATTAGCCACCAAAAGCGGAATGGTAAGCTCGAAGGCAACCTCAACCAGCTTGAAAACGGGTGATAATATACTTTCCTTTTTATAGGCTTTTAAAAGTTTTAACAGCTTTAACATATCGCACTTCCTTTTTTATCCTCTAAATAATACCACTAACGGCACCTGTTATCAAGTAATATAAAATATAATTGCAAATTTTTATTATTAGTATTATAATATAGAATGAAATAATAGCATAAGGAGAAAAAAATTGTCCTTTCCACTTGAAAACATAAGAAATTTTTGTATTGTAGCGCATATAGACCACGGCAAATCCACCCTTGCAGACAGGCTTTTGGAGCTTACGCAATCGGTTGCAAAGCGCGATATGGAAGAGCAGATACTCGACAGTATGGACTTAGAGCGCGAGCGCGGAATTACCATAAAGGCGCACGCGGTAACTCTTTATTACACCGCAAAGGACGGCAAGGAGTACGAGCTTAATTTAATAGACACCCCCGGTCACGTAGACTTTAACTACGAGGTTTCGCGTTCGCTTGCGGCGTGCGAGGGCGCCGTGCTTATAGTGGACGCCTCGCAGGGAATAGAGGCGCAAACCCTTGCAAACACCTATTTGGCTGTTGACCACGGGCTGGAGCTTTTGCCGGTTATAAACAAAATAGACCTGCCCTCTGCCGAGCCCGAACGCGTTAAAAAGGAAATCGAGGACGTTATAGGAATCCCTGCCGAGGACGCGCCTATGATATCCGCCAAAACGGGGCTTAACGTGGAAGAGGTGCTTGAGCGCATTATAACCGACATTCCCGCGCCCAAGGGGGATAAAAACGCGCCGCTTACCGCGCTTGTATTCGATTCGTATTATGATCCGTACAAGGGCGTTGTGGTTTTCTTCCGCGTTATGAGCGGCAAGCTTAAAACCGGCGATAAAATAAGAATGATGGCGACAAACGCCGATTTTGAAACGGTGGAAATAGGCAGAAAGCGCGCCACCTCAATGGAGCCGTGCGACGTGCTTGAAGCAGGCGAGGTAGGCTACCTTACCGCGTCTATCAAAACCGTAAACGAGGCGCGCGTGGGCGACACCGTAACCCTTTCCGATAATCCCGCGGAAAAACCGCTTGAGGGCTACCGCAGGGTAAACCCCGTTGTTTTCTGCGGAATTTATCCGGCGGACGGCGCTAAGTACCCCGACCTTCGCGAGGCGCTTGAAAAGCTGAGCCTTAACGACGCGTCGCTCCTTTTCGAGCCCGAAAGCTCAAAGGCGCTGGGCTTCGGCTTCCGCTGCGGATTTTTAGGGCTTTTGCATATGGAAATAATTGAGGAACGGCTTGAGCGCGAATATAACCTTGACCTTGTAACCACCGCGCCGAGCGTTGAATACAAGTTCCTTTTAACAAACGGCGAGACCGTAACGGTGGATAACCCCACAAATTACCCCGACCCCGCGGTTATAGCCGAGGCGTTAGAGCCGGTTGCGGACGTGCATATTTACAGTCCGAGCGAATATGTGGGCAGCATTATGCAGCTGTGCGAGGAACGCCGCGGCGTTTATACCGATATGAAATATATGGGCGACCGCGTGGATATACATTATATATTGCCGACAGGCGAGATAGTATACGACTTTTTCGACGCGCTTAAATCCCGTACAAAGGGCTACGCCAGCTACGATTACGAGGCAAAGGGCTACGAAAAATCAAAGCTTGTTAAGCTTGACGTTATGCTTGCGGGCGACGTGGTAGACGCGCTTTCGTTTATAGTTCATTCCGATAACGCCTATGCGCGCGCGCGCAGAATTGCGGAAAAGCTTAAGGATTACATTCCGCGCCAGCTTTTCGAGGTGCCGATACAGGTTGCGGTTTCGGGCAAGATAATTGCAAGGGAAACCGTTAAGGCGCTTAGAAAGGACGTGCTTGCAAAATGCTACGGCGGCGATATATCGCGTAAGAAAAAGCTGCTTGAAAAGCAAAAAGAGGGCAAAAAGCGTATGCGCCGCTTAGGCTCGGTAGAGGTTCCGCAAGAGGCGTTTATGGCTGTTTTAAAGCTTGACGAATAGGTGAAATTATGACAAGAGAACAAAGACGCAAGGCAATAATTAAAAGAAGAATATTTTTGTGCTGCTGCGCGGCAATACTTATAGCCCTTGCCGCGCTTATCGCGTTTACGGCAAAGGCGGTGCTCGGCAAGAAGGAAGAAAAGCCGAAGGACAGCTCTTCTTCGGGCGCGCCCGTATCCTCTGAAGACGTAAGCTCGGACGATACCCCAAGCTACCCTGACACGGGAATAGGCGGGCTTGACGCAAAATTTGAAATTTTAACCCTTGTGAACGATAAAACCCCCCTGCCCGATAATTATGATTACGAGGGTAATTTAACAACCATACCCACAAAATATATAAACGGTATGCTTAACCAAATAGATAAAGACGTTTGGACCTATATGCAGGCTATGATAGACGCGCAGAGAGCCACCGAGCAGGACCCGAAAAACTGGCTTTATGTCCGCTCGCCCTACCGCTCTTACAATACGCAGAAAATGCTTTATGAAAATCAGGTCAAGCGCGAGCTTAACGCGGGGCTTTCGCAGGCGGAGGCCGAGGACAAGGCGGCTACCGTTGTAACGCGCCCCGGCAGAAGCGAGCACAACACCGGCTTTTCGGCGGATTTCAACATTGCCGAGGACAGCTTTGAAAGCACGCCTATGTTTACCTGGATGCAGGAAAATGCGGCGGAATACGGCTTTGTTCTTCGCTTTCCCAAGGATAAGCAGGATATTACGGGCATTATTTACGAATCGTGGCATTACCGCTTTGTGGGTATAAACAATGCAAAGGAAATGAAGCGCCTTAATATGTGCCTTGAGGAATATGTTGAATATTTAAAAAATAAGTAAGACCTCCGTGGGAAAGGAGTGATTTTTAAAATGGCAGCGCTGCTTTATTCTGAAATAAACATACTTTGTGTTATTTTAACGCTTGTTATTGTAGTAAGAGCCTCGCTTTTAGGCCTTGATAAATCGGTAAAATTTAAGGTTTTTATTATCTCCGTGCTTTTGGCGGCGGCGGCAAACGCGCTTGACTTTTTGTGGAATATGGGCATTACAGGAACCTGGAATATACCGCCCTTTTTAATGTGGCTTATTGATTTTTGGTATTTTATATCCTTCGGCTGTTCGGCGTTTTGCTGGTTTTTATATACCGAAAGCGAGCACCGCAGGATAAAGCACAAAAGCATAAAGGATTTTCTGTTTTATTCATTCCCGATCGTTTTGCTTGCCGTGCTGCTTATAATATCTTATTTTAACGGCTGCCTTTTCTATTTCGACAAAAACGGGGTTTACCACCGCGGACCGCTCTTTTATATGCAGCAGGTTCTTTCCTATTGGTATATTCTTGTTTCCTCGGTCAAATGCTTTGCGCGGTCGTTTGAAAAAAGGTATTATTCCCGAAAAAACGAATTTCTGCTGCTTTCCGCATTTGTTATTCCGCCGCTTATATGCGGTATAATTCAAATAATGTTTCAAAATCTTCCCGTTTTATCGGTGGGGATAGTGATATCGTTTTTAATGGCATATATAAGTCTGCTTGAGGGGCTTATAGTGTCCGACCCGCTGACAAGGATACCTAACCGCCACGAGCTTTTAGAAAGGCTTGCAAGCTTTATAAAATCGCTTAAGCGCGGCGAAGAGCTGTATTTTATGTTTATTGACGTGGACAGCTTTAAAGAAATTAACGATACGTTCGGTCATAACGAGGGCGACCGCATTTTAACCGAGATCGCCGCGGCGCTTCAAAAATATGCAATTAAAACGAACGCCTGCTGCGGCCGTTACGGCGGCGACGAATTTGTTATAGCGCAAATTATCACCAAAAACACCGATAAAGCCGCGCTGAAACGTGAATTCGACGCCTGTATGGACGAAAGAGACCTGCTTGCCGGCGGCAAATATCCCGTTACCTTAAGCATAGGCAGTGAAAAATATTTAGGTGAAAACGACAGTATCCCCGACCTTATAGCGCGCGCCGATAACGATATGTATAAAATTAAAGAGGCGCGGAAAAAGGAAAACAATTTACAATTCGAAATTATAAAATAATCTTCAAATTATATACTGGATTTACCACAGAACCTTGAATATCCTAAAAAATAATATATTGCGCTTGCGGGTGTTTAAATATGCCCGTACTCCTCGTCATTGCGAAGCCACTTCGCTCCTTCGCAATGACAAGCGCATTTATAACATACAAAAAAGCTTTAACACACTGTAAATCAAAACGGCTGTGTTAAAGCTTTTGTTACATAATTCCGAATTCCGCATTATTTTCCGCTGTCGCCGTAGTTTGAAAGAACGCGGGCGGACGGGTCGTTTACGTTACAGCCCTCCCATTCCTTGTTGGGCATCCAGAAATCCTTTACCATTTCCGCCTGACCGGGGTATTTTTCTTCAAATATTTCGCGGTACAAAAGCGACTCCTTGGTAAAAGGCGCGGCAAAATCGTATTTTTTGCATTTTTCTTCAAATTCCCTATCGGTATACCTTGTCTCGGCGTATTCCTTTAAATAGTCTACCATAGAGTGGCCTACCGCGTCGGAAAACGCCGCCTTTTCGCGCATAAGTATATCGTAGGGCAGGTAATCCCCCTCAAACGCGTGGCGCAAAAGGTATTTGCCCTTGTTGTACTTGTTCATCTTCATTTCGGGGTCTACGCTCATAACGTATTTTACAAAATCAAGATCGCCGAACGGCACGCGCGCCTCAAGCGAGTTTACCGAAATGCAGCGGTCGGCACGCAGAACGTCGTACATATGCAGCTCGCGCACACGCTTTTGCGATTCCTTTTGGAATTCCCCGGCGTTCGGCGCAAAATCGGTATACTTATAGCCGAAAAGCTCGTCTGATATTTCACCCGTAAGCAAAACCCTTATATCGGTGGTTTCGTGTATCGCCTTGCATATAAGGTACATACCTATGCTTGCGCGTACGGTGGTAATATCGTAGGTGCCTAAGAGCGCTATAACGTCGGGCAGCGCCTTTAAAACGTCTTGCTTTGTTATAATTATCTCGCGGTGGTCGGAGCCGATATAATCCGCAACCTCTTTTGCGTATTTAAGGTCGATAGCGTCGGTGCTCATACCGATGGCAAAGGTTTTTATAGGCTTTTTTAAAAGCTTGGCGGAAACCGCACACACAAGCGAGGAATCAAGCCCGCCGCTTAAAAGAAAGCCGAGCGGCGCGTCGGCGTCAAGCCGTTTTTCAATGCCTGCCACTAACTTATCGTGTATGTTTTTGCATACCGTTTCAAGGTCGTCGTGACAAACCTTATCCACCGCCGCTATATCGTTATAGCAGATAAATTTTCCGTCCTTATAATAGTGTCCGGGCGGGAAGGGCATAATTTTGCTTACAAGCCCCACAAGGTTTTTAGGCTCGGAAGCGAATATCGGTTTTTTATCCTCGTCAAGCCCGTAATATAAGGGACGAATACCGATAGGATCGCGCGCGGCGATAAGCCCGCCCTTTTCGCCGTCGTAAATTATAAGCGCAAATTCGGCGTCAAGCATTTTGAACATATCGGTGCCGTAAAGCTCGTACAGCGGCAGTAATATTTCGCAGTCGGACTCGCTTTCAAAGGTATAGCCGCGCTTTATAAGGTCTTCCTTTATGGGGCGGAAGCCGTAAATTTCGCCGTTGCACACAAGCTTATTATTCTTATAGGTAAAGGGCTGCATACCCTTATCGGTAAGCCCCATTATCGCAAGACGGTGAAATCCCAAAAAGCCGTTATTGTTAAGCTCCTCGATTTTTGACATATCCGGACCGCGCGAAACGGTCATATCAAAGCCTAACTTAAACTCCTCTTTAGGAATTCGGCTTCCTATATAGCCCATAACAGAACACATAAATTTTTCCTCATTTCTTGTCTTTATAAAAGCCAATGCCTCCCTCATAAGAGGGAGGTGGCACGGCGGACATCTCTGCAAAGCAGAAACACCGACCGAATAAAATCTTTTTTAATACTGCTCTACATCCTGCAGTGCGTCGTAGCCTTCTTCGCCGGTACGAACCTTTACAACGTTTTCAACGTCGTAAACAAATATCTTGCCGTCGCCTATGTGACCGGTGTAAAGCACCTTTTTAGCGGTTGCTATAACCTGTGATACAGGAACCTTTGCTACCACTATATCAACCTGAATTTTAGGTAACAGCGAGGTTTCAACCAAAGCGCCGCGGTAATATTCGGGCTGCCCCTTCTGCACGCCGCAGCCCATAACGTGGCTTACGGTCATACCTGTAATGCCGATGCCCACCATTGCGTTTTTAAGGCTTTCAAGGCGCGACTCCTTGCAGACAATTTCAACCTTCGTGATCTTCTGTCCGTCCGCCTTTGAGGGTACGTCTGCCGCAACCTTGGGCATTTCCTTTACTTCAACCGCCTCGGCAACAGGAGTATCGCCGGTAACCGCGGGAACCTCCTCGCCCTCGTCTATATATTCGGGCAGCATTGCAATACCTGCATATGCGCTTGTAAGACCGTGCTCTTTAACGTCAAGACCTTCCATTTCCTCTTCACGTGAAACACGAAGACCGAAGATCTTTTTTATAATAAGGAACGAAATTGTTATTGTAACGGCAGTCCATGCAGCGGTTGAGAACATACCGAGCAATTGAAGACCCAATTGCTTAAAGCCGCCGCCGTAGAAAAGACCTTCGCCTGCGATTTGGTTAGCGCCGAAGTTTACGCCGTCGCCTATGCCGCGGGCAAACGCGGGGGCGGATTTAGTAGCGAAAAGACCTACCGAGATAGTACCCCAGATACCATTGCAGAAGTGAACCGCAACAGCGCCTACCGGATCGTCTACGTGAAGCTTATAATCAAGGAACCAAACGCCGAACACCACTATAAGTCCCGAAACCGCGCCTATTACTATTGCGCCGAACGCGTCGCACACATCGCACGGAGCGGTAATCGCAACAAGACCTGCAAGGGAAGCGTTTAAGCACATTGAAACATCGGGCTTGCCGTATTTCACCCAAGTGAATATCATAGCAACAACCGTTGCAACAGAGGGTGCGATTGTGGTTGTAACAAATATCGAACCCATTTCTTCAATAGAGGTTGCCGCCGCGCCGTTAAAGCCGTACCAGCCGAGCCAAAGAATGAACACGCCGAGGCAGCCTATCGGCAGGTTGTGACCGGGGAAAGCGTTAACCTTTGTAATTTTTCCCGCTTTATCCTTTGTGAATTTACCTATACGCGGACCTACCATAGCCGCGCCTATCAAAGCGCATATACCGCCTACCATATGTATGCAGTTTGAACCGGCAAAATCGTGGAAGCCGAGCTTTGAAAGCCAGCCGCCGCCCCATGTCCAGTGAGCCTCGACAGGGTAAATAACCGCCGATATAACCGCCGAATAAACGCAGTAGGAAAGGAATTTCGTTCTTTCAGCCATAGAGCCCGAAACTATTGTTGCGGTTGTGGCGCAGAACACAAGGTTGAACACGAAGTTAGACCAGTCGAAATTTGCGTAATCCGTAAAAATGTCAAACCCCGGTTTGCCAATAATTCCCACAAGGTCTTCGCCTAAGAAAAGCCCGAAGCCTATAAGAATAAACATTACCGTACCGATGCAAAAATCCATAAGGTTTTTCATCAGTATGTTTCCGGCGTTCTTTGCTCTGGTAAAGCCCGTCTCTACCATTGCAAAGCCCGCCTGCATCCAGAATACCAACGCAGCGCCGATCAAGAACCACACGCCGTATACTTCGCTGTGTATTGCGTCATATATTGCTTGACTCATAAAAAATCATCCCTTAAAATTTTTAAATTTTTCTTTTTATTTTACGCTGAAAAGCAGATCGCCGTATGAAGGATAAGGCCAAATTTCGGCAGGCATTACGGTTTCAAGCTCGTCTACCGTAATTCTAAGCTCGCTCATAGCGCCGAACACCGCGTCCTTATAATACATTGAAAGCTCCTGCGTTTCGCTTATTTCCTTAGCCTTTAATACCGCCTGCTCTAACTTCTCGGTCTTTTTATACGCCGCGGCGTTAAGCTTGCTTATTTTGGTTAAAAGCTCTTTTTCGTAGGTTGCGTCCACATCGCCGCACGCCGCCTTTGCCAAAACGGCGTCTGACAGCTCGTGCGAATACTTGCTTACCGCAGGCAAAATATCCTTTTTCGCCATATCTATCATAGTAAGCGCTTCAATGTTTATTATCTTGCAGTAGTTCTCTGAAAGAATTTCGTATCTTGCCCGCATCTCGGTTTCGGAATAAACCTTGTGCGAAATAAACAGCTTTAGGTTCTTTTCGTGCAGGGAATAGGGCAAGCACTCAGGCGTGGTGCGAAGATTTAACAGTCCGCGCTTTTCGGCCTCGGCAAGCCATGCGTCGTCGTAACCGTTGCCGTTAAAGATTATGCGCTTGTGGTCGGTAATCGTCTTCTTAATAAGCTCGTGCAGGGTTTCTTCAAAATTGGCCGCGCCCTCAAGCTCGTCTGCAAACTGCTTTAATTCCTCTGCAACCGCGGTGTTAAGCACAACGTTTGTGCAGGAAACAGATGAAGAGGAGCCGAGCATTCTGAACTCAAACTTATTGCCCGTAAACGCAAAGGGCGAGGTTCTGTTGCGGTCGGTAGAGTCCTTCGGGAACTTAGGCAGCGTATGTACGCCGATTTTAAGAATTTCCTTTTCCTTGCCGCCGTAGGGCTCGTCTTTTTCAATTGCCCTTAAAACCTCGGTAAGCTCGGTGCCAAGGAACATTGAAACTACCGCGGGCGGCGCTTCGTTGGCGCCTAAGCGGTGATCGTTTCCGGCAGAGGCAACGGATACTCTTAACATATCCTGATATTCGTCTACCGCCTTGATAACCGCGCAAAGGAAGGTTAAAAACTGCGCGTTTTCATACGGTGTGTCGCCGGGGTTTAAAAGGTTAACGCCCGTATCGGTTGTAAGCGACCAGTTGTTGTGCTTGCCGCTTCCGTTAACGCCGGCAAACGGCTTTTCGTGAAGCAGGCATACCATATGGTGCTTTTTAGCAACCTTCTGCATAATTTCCATTGTAAGCTGGTTGTGATCCGCCGCAATATTGGTGGTGGTGAATATAGGCGCCAATTCGTGCTGCGCGGGGGCAACCTCGTTATGCTCGGTCTTTGCAAGAATGCCTAATTTCCAAAGCTCGTCGTTAAGGTCGTTCATAAACGCCTGAACGCGCGGCTTTATAATTCCGAAATAGTGATCCTCAAGCTCCTGCCCCTTAGGCGGCTTTGCGCCGAAAAGGGTACGTCCGGTATAAATAAGATCCTTACGCTTGTTGTAAACGTCCTCGTCTATAAGGAAATATTCCTGTTCGGGTCCTACCGTGGTTTTAACCGACTTAACGTCAGTTTTTCCGAAAAGCTTTAAAACCCTTAACGCCTGCTTGTTTATTGCCTGCATACTGCGAAGTAAAGGCGTTTTTTTATCAAGCGCCTCGCCGCCGTAGGAGCAGAACGCGGTAGGAATACAAAGCACGCCGTCCTTAATAAAGGCATATGAGGTCGGGTCCCACGCGGTGTAGCCCCTTGCCTCGAACGTGGCGCGAAGACCGCCCGACGGGAACGAGGAGGCGTCCGGCTCGCCCTGAATCAGCTCCTTGCCCGAAAACTCCATTATTACCTTGCCGTCGGACGTGGGGGAAATAAAGCTGTCGTGCTTTTCGGCTGAAAGGCCCGAAAGCGGCTGGAACCAGTGGGTAAAATGTGTGGCTCCCTTTTCAATCGCCCAGTCCTTCATAGCGTTTGCAACCACCGTTGCGGCGTTCGGGTCAAGGGAACGCCCGTCCTTAATGGTGCGCTGCAGCGCCTTGTAGGTTTCTTTCGGAAGACGCTCGCGCATTACGCTGTCGTTAAATACATTGCTTGCAAAAATTTCACTTATGCTCATAACAGTAACCTCTTTTCGGGCAAAACAAAAGCGACAGGGGCGAAGATAAGGGAATTATCCCCTGTTGCGACGCCCTTGCCGCTTAATATTGCCTTTAGTATTAAAATCAAAAAAACGGCAGGGCAGCAGTTAAAACCGCCGGCGCCTTTGCCGTTTCATTGCGCTTATTATACTTCACCGCTTTTTCGTTGTCAAGAATTTTTTTCATTAAATTACTTTTTTCGGTATCTCGTAAGTTTAACTTAATTTTATTTTGTGATTTTGCAAAATCGCCTAATAAAATTAAGCAAGATTGCCTAAAACGGCTTTTTTGCCGCTGAAAGGCAAATTTTTCAAAATTGCGCACTTGACAAGGAAAGATAAAATTATTATAATATATATGAATTAAAAAAAGTAACATTGAGCAATGACGTTCGGTGGCGCCGGGGGACTTTTGTCCCCCTTTAGGCGTCGACGAACGTTTTAATTTTTTACTGTATTTAAGGGAGGAACGGGAATGTACTCATACGATGAGGTTATGACCTTTGTAGAAGAGGAAGACGTTAAATTTATAAGGCTTGCCTTTTGCGATGTCCACGGCAGGCAGAAAAATGTATCGATAATGCCGTCGGAGCTTAAAAGGGCGTTTAACGAGGGTATATCCTTCGACGCGTCGGCGGTTACGGGCTTTGGCGACGTTGTCAGATCGGACCTGTTTCTGCACCCCGATCCGTCCACGCTTTCGGTTTTGCCGTGGCGCCCATCTAACGGCAGGGTAGTAAGAATGTTTTGCGATATAAAATACCCCGACGGCACAAGGTTTGAAAAGGACGGGAGATATATATTAAAGCAAGCGGTAGAAAAGGCAAAGGAAATGGGTATTTCCTGCTTTTTCGGCGCAGAGTTTGAATTTTATCTTTTTAATCTCGACGATAACGGCAGCCCGACGGGCGAGACCTTTGACAAGGCGGGTTATATGGATATAGCGCCCGACGATAAGGGCGAAAACGTGCGGCGCGAGATATGCTTTAATTTGCTTGAAATGGGAATATCGCCCGAAAGCTCCCACCACGAGGAGGGACCCGGACAAAACGAGATAGATTTTAAATACAGCGGCGCTCTTTCCGCGGCGGATAACGCCGTAACCTTTAAATCGGTAGTGCAAACGATAGCGCGCCGAAACGGTCTTTATGCCGATTTTTCGCCCAAGCCCTTAATGCACGAAAGCGGAAACGGGCTGCATATAAACGTATCCGTTAAATCGGAGAGCGGCAAGGATTTAAGCGATAGCTTTATGGCGGGCATTTTAGAGCATATAACCGAAATGACCGTGTTTTTAAATCCGGTTAAGGAATCCTATAAGCGCTTAGGTGAGAAAAAAGCCCCGAAATACGTTACATGGTCGCATGAGAACCGTTCCCAGCTAATACGCATACCCGCGGTTAAAAACGCGGCGAATAAACGCATAGAGCTGCGCTCGCCTGATCCGTGCGCCAATCCCTATATAGCCTATGCGCTTATAATTTACGCAGGGCTTGACGGGATAAAGCGCGGTCTTACCCCGGCCGCCCCCTTAAACGTAAATCTTTTCACCGCCGACGGTGAGGTGACCGACGGGCTTGTAAGCCTACCCGATACCGTGGAAAAGGCAAAAAGCATAGCTGCACACAGCGAGTTTATTAAAGGAGCTTTGCCCGCGGGCTTTACCGAAAGCATTTGATTAAAGGAGGAAACGGCGTATGTACCGTGATAAATCGGCGCTCAGCGCGCTTATCGTTTCTTCTTCAAAGCAGGCGGCGGATTATCTGCGCGGTATTTTAGAGGGCTTAAGGTTTCACCCGATAGCCGAGGTCGTAAGCATTGCAGAGGCAAAGCGCCGCGAGCTTGAGACACCCTTCGATCTATGTCTTATCAACACCCCGCTGCCCGATGACTTCGGTATAGAATTTGCCGAGGAGCTGTGCGAAAACAGCGCGGTGGGCGTGGTGCTGTTTGTTAAAGCCGAGCTTGCCGAGCAGGTAAGCTACAAGGTAGAGGATTACGGGGTTTTAACCTTTCCGCGCCCCGGCACAAGGCAGAGCATACAAAGCGCCGTAAAGCTTGCCGCAGCCACGCATAACCGCCTTGCGGCGTTTGAAAGGCGCGCGGTTAAATTAGAGGCTAAAATGAAGGAAATACGGCTTATAAACCGTGCAAAATGGCTGCTTATAAACCGTTATAATATGAGCGAAGAGGAAGCACACAAATACATAGAAAAAACCGCTATGGATAACTGCGCAACGCGCGGCGAAATAGCGGAGAATATAATAAGAACATACGAGAGTTAGAAAGAGGCAGGGAAAATGGAAAGTTCGTATAAGAAAACAAAGTATATTTTCGTAACGGGGGGCGTTGTATCGGGGCTTGGCAAGGGTATTACCGCCGCCAGTCTCGGCAGGCTGTTAAAGGCGCGCGGGCTTAAGGTTGCGGCGCAAAAGCTTGACCCTTATATTAACGTAGACCCCGGAACTATGAGCCCCTATCAGCACGGCGAGGTTTACGTTACCGAGGACGGCGCCGAAACCGACCTTGACCTCGGACATTACGAAAGATTTATAGACGAGGACTTAAACAAATACTCTAACCTTACAACGGGAAAGGTTTACTGGAACGTTTTAAATAAAGAGCGCCGCGGCGAGTATTTAGGCGAGACCGTGCAGGTAATACCGCATATTACAAATGAAATTAAGGAATTTATTTATTCCGTCGGAAAAAAAACCAACGCCGATATAGTAATAACCGAAATAGGCGGAACCACGGGCGATATTGAAAGCCAGCCGTTTTTAGAGGCTATACGTCAGGTGGGGCTTGAGGTAGGCAGAGAAAACTCGCTTTACATTCACGTAACCCTGGTGCCTTTCCTGCGCGGGTCGGACGAGCATAAAACCAAACCCACCCAGCACTCGGTTAAGGAATTGCAGGGTATGGGAATTAACCCGAATATAATCGTGCTTCGCTGCGACGAGCCGCTTGAAGAAAATATATTCAAAAAAATCGCCCTTTTCTGCAATGTAAAGCCCGATTGCGTTATTGAAAATATGACTATTCCCGTGCTTTACGAGGCGCCTATAATGCTTGAAAAAAATCATTTTTCGGATATAGTGTGCCGCGAGCTCGGAATATACACGGGCGAGCCCGACCTTACCGACTGGAACGAAATGCTTGACCGTATTAAGAACCGCAACAAAAAGGTAACTATCGGTCTTGTGGGCAAATACGTTCAGCTGCACGACGCATATTTATCCGTAGCCGAGGCGCTGCGCCACGCCGGCTATGTTTACGGCGCAAGGGTGCAGATAAAATGGATAGACTCTGAAACCGTAAACGATAAAAACGCCGCCGAAACCCTTGCCGGCTGCGACGGAATTTTGGTGCCGGGGGGCTTTGGCAACCGCGGAATAGAGGGTATGATAGCTACCGCGCGGTATGCGAGAACCTCAAACGTGCCGTATCTCGGAATCTGTCTCGGTATGCAGATAGCGGTTATTGAGTTTGCAAGAAGCGTTTTGGGGCTGGCGGACGCAAACTCAGGCGAGTTTGACGAAAACTCCAACCACAAGGTTATAGATTTTATGCCCGACCAAAACAGCGAAATTAACAAGGGCGGCACAATGCGCCTTGGCGCTTACCCCTGCAAAATAGCGGCGGGCACCAAAATGGCAGAGTGCTACAAGGCGGAGGAAATTAAGGAGCGCCACCGTCACCGTTACGAGTTTAACAACGATTACCGCGATGAAATGACCGCAAAGGGACTGGTTATAAGCGGCACCTCGCCCGATAATCATATTGTGGAGACCGTTGAAATTCCCGAAAACGATTTTTATGTGGGCGTGCAGTTCCACCCCGAATTCAAATCCCGCCCGAATAAGGCGCACCCGCTGTTTAAGGGGCTTGTAAAGGCGGGGCTTGACAGGCAAACAAAAAATTCGTAATTATAGAATAATTTTTAAATTATCCCTATAACAGCCTGTAAACTGCTCTGCATTATTGCGGAGCAGTTTTTCGCATATTTTAGGATCCTTTTCGGTGTATGCCTTTTTTAAGTCTTCCTTTAACGACGTATAAGCTTTTAAAAGTATATAATTGGTTTTAAGCTCTTCTAAAGCCCGTTGCATTTCTTCAAAATTTTCTTCAAGCATAGTTTAATACTTCCTTTTTTATATTTTACAATCATATTACAGGTTCACATATCGACCAAATCAAGGGTTAATTTATGAACCGCGGTATAATTGCATATATAAACAAAAGGCGGTTGTTTTAATTATGAAAAAATACAATGAAAGATTAAAAGAACTTCGCGAAGACAGAGATGTTACACAGCAATATGTAGCCGACTTGTTAAAAACTACCCGAAGCTACTACGGACAATACGAAAGAGGGGTAAGGCCCCTGCCGATGGACCATTTAATAACACTTTGCAATTTTTACGGTGTATCGGCGGATTATATTTTGGGCTTGCCTGAAAATATGCCGTTTCCGAAAAGATAATGTTTTTTTGAAAAGGGGAAACGGATTGCCGCGCACCTGACGGTGCTCGCAATGACAGGATATTGCAATTTTTTCGCCGAAGTTATTTATCGGCACATACCGTATTTCTATATAGTAAAGGTTTCCAAAGGGAAGTTTGTCCCTTTGGTCATTCGGGAAGGTCCGGAAACCCAACCCATAGGGTGTCCGGCGGTTCTTTCCCCTATTTCTGTACGGACAGAAATAGGGTGCCCGCGCGGCACGAGCGCAAGAGGATTTTATTATTTTAAAGGGGAAAAAACGGATTGCCGCAGTCGCTTTGCGTCTCGCCTGTCGGCTCGGTCGGTGCTTCTGCCTTGCAGAGGTGTCCACCGGACACCCGCACCTTCGCAATGACAAGGCAACAGCTTACCGCACACACCTTGCGGCATTCGTGGCAACTAAACGGTGTGTCATTCTGAGTGCGGAGCACGAAAGAATCCGTAATTCCCTTTTCAAAGGAATAAAGTCTTTTTTGACTACCCTTCAGTCACCTGCGGCGACAGCTCCCCTGACAAGGGGAGCCAAGTCGGTTTTTTCGGCACGCAAAACGGGGGCGCCCTGCGGCACCCCCGTTTTTTTACATTGTACCCGTTAGCCCAAAACTGACCGAAAGCGCCTTATCGACGCGCCCCATAGAGCCTGTATCAAGGCTTCCCATTTTTTCCTTAAGGCGCTGTTTGTCAATGGTGCGCACCTGCTCAAGCAGCACTATTGAATCCTTGGCAAGTCCGCAGCCGTCCGCGTCCACCGAAATGTGCGTAGGCAGCTTTGTTTTGTCGCGCTGGCTTGTAATGGCGGCGGCTATAACGGTTGGGCTGTATTTGTTCCCCACGTCGTTTTGAATTATAAGTACCGGTCTTATACCGCCCTGTTCAGAGCCTACAACCGGGCTTAAATCGGCATAATAAATTTCTCCTCGCTTAATATTCATTGGTATTTCACGCTCCGCATATATTTATAAATGACGTATCTGTCCGTCGGCTAATTATATTTTTGCCTTTATTTGCATTAAATAATCAAAAATTTTTTCGGTGCTTAATATATGCTATGTGTTTTTTAAAAAAGTGTTAATTCGGCGCTTTAATGTTAAATGTTGAAAAAATGCGGGTTTTAGTGTATAATCGGTTTAATAAGGAAGGTGGAAGCGTTTGGATTTTGATTTAATCGGAAAAAACCGCACGGCGATAACGGAAAAAATAAAGGAAGCGGCGGGCTCGGCGCTTCCGATAGTGCTTATAGTAACGGTTTTATGTCTTTGCGCGGTTCCTATGCGAACTGACCTGCTTTTAAGCTTTTTCATAGGCACGGTTATGGTAATAGCGGGAATGGGCTTTTTTACACTCGGCGCAGACGCCGCCATGACACCCATAGGCAATAAAATAGGCACTGCGCTTACAAAAACCAAAAATATGCCGCTTATTTTAACGGTAAGCTTTGTGCTTGGCTTTGCGGTAACGGTGGCAGAGCCGGATCTTCAGGTGCTTGCAAACACGGTTCCGCATATTAACAGCGTTGTTTTGCTTTTGGCGGTAGGATCGGGCGTGGGCCTGTTTCTTGCGGTTTGTATGGTAAGAATACTTTACGGTATAAAATTAAGGTGGATACTGTTTATTTGCTATGCCTTAATATTTGTTCTTTCCGCTTTTTCGGAAGCCGACTTTTTAAGCATAGCCTTCGATTCGGGCGGCGTTACAACAGGACCTATGACCGTGCCGTTTATACTGGCATTCGGCGTGGGCGTTTCGCATATCAGAAGCGACGAAAGCGCCGAATCGGACAGCTTCGGTCTGGTGGCGCTTTGCTCGGTGGGGCCCATACTTGCCGTATTGATCTTAGGCTTTTTCTATTCGGGCTCAGGCGAAATTTCGGGAATTGCCGCAAATGAATTTGCCGCCACAAACGAGATCGGAGCCGCCTATTTAAAGGCTTTGCCTGCATATATGAAAGAGGTTGCGCAGTCTCTTTTGCCTATAATTGTAATATTTTTACTGTTTCAGGCGTTTTTGCTTAAGCTTTCAAAAAGAAAATTTTTAAAAATACTTATAGGTATTATGCACACGTATATCGGTCTGGTGCTGTTCTTAACGGGAGTGAACGTTGGCTTTTCGTCGCTCGGAACGGTGCTTGGCAGCGTGCTGGCAAACGGATATAAGTGGTTTATAATTCCGCTTGCGGCGGTGATCGGCTGGTTTATAATCTCCGCAGAGCCGGCGGTTGCCGTGCTTGAAAAGCAAATAGAGGAGGTAAGCGCCGGCGCTATCGGCGGCAGGGTTATAAAGCTCAGTCTTTCCTTAGCAATAGCCGCCGCAATGGCTGTTGCGGCGTTAAGGGTATTAACGGGAATTTCGGTTATGTATTTCTTAATACCCGGCTACATAGCGGCACTTGTGCTTTCCTTTTTTGTGCCGGATATTTATACCGCAATAGCGTTTGACTCGGGCGGCGTGGCTTCCGGTCCTATGACGGCTACGTTTATGCTTCAGTTTTTTATAGGCGTAAGCCTTGAAACCGGCGGAAACCCTATAACCGACGCATTCGGCGCGGTAGCGCTTGTTGCTATGATGCCGCTTATTTCAATACAGATAATAGGCGTTTTATACGGCAAAAAGAACAAGCCTGCGGGGCAGGCGGTTTACGGCGATTACGATATAGTAGAGCTTTGGGAGGTGCAGCGTTAAATGAATTATGTAATATCGATATTCAGTCCCGCAGCTTTTCCAAAGCTTAAGGATATTTGCAGCGAGCTTGAACTGCCGTTTAACACCGCGCTTCACGGTGAGGGCACTGCGATGCCGAGTATGCTTGATATGTTAGGCATTGAAAGCAACGAAAGAAGAATAATGCTTTCGGTTGCCGGTCCCGAAAAAACCGAAAAGCTGATAGCGCTGCAAAAGGAAAGGCTTTTTTTGGGGGTGCCGGGGCACGGAATAACCGTGGCGCTGCCCATAAAAAGCATAGGAGGAGGAAAAACCGTGGCATATTTAAACAAAGACGGCAACGAAAAATACACGCCGGAGCTTAATTACAGCTATGAGCTTATAATAGCAATTGCAAATTCCGGCAGAACCGATACGGTTATGAACGCCGCAAGAAAGGCGGGCGCCCGCGGCGGCACGGTCATACACGGCAAGGGAACAGGCAACGAAAACGCCGAAAAGTTTTACCATGTTTCAATAGCGGAGGAAAAGGAAGTAATTTTAATTGTATCCGCCGCTTCCCAAAAATCGGAAATAATGCGGTCTATACTTGAAAACGCCGGTCCCGGTACGCCTGCCGGCACGGTGGTATTTTCCTTGCCCGTAAGCGAGGCGGTGGGGTTCGGTTTTATATGAATAGCAATATTTTAATAAAAACCGTTTCGCCCTGCTACGCTGAGGAACTGCTTAATATTTACGCTTATTATGTTGAAAACACCGCGATCACCTTTGAGTACGACGTACCCTCGGTTTTGGAATTTAAGGAGCGCATTGTAAACACGCTTAAAAAATATCCGTATATTGCGGCAGTATCGGACGGTGAAATTTTAGGCTACGCGTATACCGGCGCGTTTAAAAGCCGCGCGGCATACGACCGCTCGGTTGAAACCAGCATTTACGTAAAAAACGGCAGCCGCGGGCTCGGAATAGGCAGAATGCTTTATTCAAGGCTTGAGGAGATTTCAAAAAGTCAAAACGTGCTTAATATGTACGCCTGCATTTCTTATACCGAAAAAGAGGACGAGTACCTTACAAACGCAAGCCCTCTGTTTCATAAGCGCCACGGTTACAAAACCGTGGGGAAATTCAGAAAATGCGGGTATAAATTCGGCAGATGGTACGATATGATATGGATGGAAAAATTCATAGGCAGGCACACGCCCGTGCCGAAGCCGTTTGTTCCGTTTGAGCTTTTAAGGCAAAACGGGAATAATAAATAATGCGGAATTCGGAATGCGTAATGCGGAATTAAAAATAAGCGGTATAATCTTATTGTTGCGAACGCCGTTAGATGTGCGTTAATCTGTTTTCTCCTCCACACGTCATTGCGAGCGCCGATAGGTGCGCGGCAATCCGTTTTTCTTTTAAGGGGATTACGGATTCTTTCACGCTTCGCGTTCAGAATGACAAAAAGCTTTAACACAACGTAAATTAAAACGGCTGTGTTAAAGCTTTTTATATATAATTCCTAATTCTGCATTCCGAATTCCGAATTATCCTATCCCGTCGATATACCTGCACGCTTCGGTAGCGGCTACGGCGCCGTCCGCCGCCGCAGTGGTAAGCTGGCGCAGCGCTTTTGCGCGGCAGTCGCCTGCGGCAAAAACACCGTCGGTTCCGGTGCGGCAGTCTTCCCCCGCGTTTATAAAGCCGTTTTCATCAAGCTTTGCAACGTTTTCGAAAATTTTGTTATTCGGCTCACGCCCGATGGCAATAAACAACGCGTTAACCGAAATATCGCTTTCGGCTTTTGTATCAACGTCGGTTACTGTAACGGCGGAAAGTCTTTCCTCGCCCTTTAGGGCGGTAACAACGCTGTTAAGCTTAAAATCAATATTGTTTTCGGCTTCAAGCCTTGATTTTAATGCGGCATCTGCCCTAAGCTCGCCGCGGCGGTGTATAAGGGTTACGCTTTTACAAATGTCGCAAAGAAAAAGAGCTTCCTCTGCCGCAGTGTTTCCACCGCCGAAAACCGCGACGTTTTTTCCCTTAAAAAACGCGCCGTCGCACACGGCGCAGTAAGAAACGCCCCTGCCCGTAAATTTTTCTTCCCCTTTAATTCCCGCTTTTTTATGGGTAAGCCCCGCGGCAATTATTAAAGCTTTGCATCGGTATTCGCCGGACATTGCGGAAACGCACTTATATTTCCCGTTATCCGCAACGGCGGTTACCGTATCGAAAGCGGTTTCGGCGCCCGCCGCCCTTGCCTGCGACAAAAGCTTATCCGAAAGATCAAGCCCGCTTATTTTTGAAAAGCCGGGGAAGTTTTCAACCTCCGGCGAGTAGGAAATCTGCCCGCCGAAGCTGTTGTTTTCAAAAACAAGGGCGGTTTTTCCCGCCCTGCCGGCATATACCGCCGCGGTAAGCCCCGCTATGCCGCCGCCTATTATAATTATATCGTAAATTTTATTTTCCATAGCTTTAGTTTCCGCCTTTATGGTACTTTTATACCGCAATTTTAACATAAAGCTTAAGGTAATTCAACAAAAAAGGAGAAATAGGCGGTTTTTACTTGATTATCAAATTGAAATGTTTTATAATATAATAGTATTTATATGTATGCAGATTACGGGGGACTGCGAATGAATTTTGATAAAATAATTGCGGTCCGCACGGGCAAAACGGTTTATAAGGACGGCGGACGCGCCGTAAAGGTGTTCGACGGGGATTATTCAAAATCCGATATACTTAACGAAGCGCTTAATCAGGCGCGCGCCGAAGAGGCAGGGCTTAATGTGCCGAGCCTTATCTCGGTTGACGGGGAAAACGGCAGATGGACTATAACAAGCAGCTATATAAACGGGAAAACCGCGGCTCGCATTATAACCGAAACGCCCGAACGCACCGCCTTAGCGCTTGAGGCGCTTGTTAACGCCCAGCTTTTGTTTCAAAGCTATAAGCTGCCGCTTTTAACCGCGCTTAAAAGCAAGGCGGCGCGCCGTATAGCGGCGGCTGAAATATCAGACAAAAAGCGTAAAGAGCTGTCAGAACTGCTTGATACCCTGCCGGACGGCGACAGCCTTTGCCACTGCGATTTTACCCCTTCTAACGTTGTTATAACAGACGGGGGAGAGGCTTATGTGCTCGACTGGTCGCATGCCTCACGAGGGGACGCGGCGGCAGACGCGGCGGCAACCTACCTGCGGATCAAATTCGAAAGCGAAGAGGGCGCGCAGAGCTATCTTTCGCTTTACTGTGAAAAAAGCGGCAAAAGGCTTTGTGATATAGAAAAATGGATACCCGTTGTTGCGGCGGCGGTTTCGGTTGGAAAAAGCGCTGCCGAACGCAATTTTTTGTTAAGTAATATTTAAAAACGGAGGAAAATGTATGAAGGTAACGGTATGTATCGGAAGCTCTTGTCATTTAAAAGGCTCAAGGCAGGTTGTCGAGTCTTTTCAGCGCAACATTGCCGATAACGGTCTTAAGGACTGCGTTGAGCTCGGCGGAACTTTCTGTATGGGCAACTGCCAGCAGGGAGTATGCGTAACGGTAGACGGCGAGCTTTTTTCGGTATCGCCCGAAACGGCGGACGAATTTTTTAACGCCAACATTCTTACAAAAGTAAAATAAGGACTGAACGTTATGGCAGAGTTTTTAAAGCTTAAAAAGTCAAACTGTAAAAACTGTTATAAATGCATCAGGCACTGCCCCGTAAAATCTATCCGTTTTTCGGGAAATCAGGCGCACATTGTCGGTAACGAATGTATACTTTGCGGTCAATGCTTTGTGGTCTGTCCGCAAAACGCAAAGGAGATTGCGGGCGAGACCGAACGCGCAGAGGTGCTTATAAACTCAGGCGCCCCCGTAATTGCAAGCGTTGCGCCGTCCTTTATAGCCAATTACGACGGCGTGGGTTTCGGCGAGCTTAAGGCGGCGCTTAAAAAATTAGGCTTTGCCGACGCCGAGGAAACCGCCGTGGGGGCTACGATTGTAAAGCGCGAATACGAACGCCTGCTTAAAGAGGAGCATAGGAACATACTTATTTCCTCCTGCTGTCATTCGGTTAATTTGCTTATACAAAAGTATTATCCCTCCTGCCTTCCGTATCTTGCCGATGTGCTGTCTCCCATGCAGGCGCACTGCGAGGATATAAAGCGCAGAAATCCCAATGCCAAAACCGTGTTTATAGGACCGTGCGTTGCCAAAAAGGACGAAGCGGATTACTACACCGGAATTACCGACGCCGCCCTTACCTTTGAGGAGCTTACCGAATGGTTTGAAAGAAAGGGAATAACCCTTAACAAGGCGCTTGACAAATCAGACGAAAGCCTTGCCCGCTTTTTCCCGACAACCGGCGGCATACTTAAAACAATGGAAAAAAATATGCTGCCCGATTATACCTACATAGCCATAGACGGCGTTGAAAACTGTATGGCGGCGCTGCACGATATTGAAGAGGGCAATATAAACAACTGCTTTATTGAAATGTCGGCATGCGCGGGTAGCTGTATAGGCGGTCCGGTTATGGAAAAATACCACCGTATGCCCGTGCGCGATTATGCGGCGGTGGCGGCTTACGCCGGCAAAAAGGATTTTACGGTAGACCAGCCCGACGAGCTTACGCTTAGGAAAACCCTTGAATATATAGGCAGAAAGCTGCCCTATCCTTCCGAAAGCGAGATAAGGGACGCCCTGCATAAAATGGGCAAGCTAAAGCCCGAAGACGAGCTTAACTGCGGCTCCTGCGGATACAACACCTGCCGCGAAAAGGCGGTTGCGATTATTCAGGGTAAGGCAGAGGTTTCAATGTGCCTGCCGTTTTTAAAGGAGCGCGCCGAAAACTTTTCGGATAATATTATTAACAACACGCCCAACGGCATTGTTGTGCTTAACGATAAATACGAGGTACAGCAGATAAACCGCGCGGCGCTTAAGCTTATGAACATTCCGCGCGAATCGGACGTTATGGGCGAGCCGATAATCCGCATTTTAGACCCCAAGCCGTTTATGGACGTACAGCGAACAGGTAAAGCGGTAAGGGACGAAAAGGTATATCTTGCGGAATACGATAAATATGTTGAGCAAACGATAGTGCTTGACAAGGAGTACAAGGCGCTCATCTGCATTATGCGCGACGTTTCGGACGAGGAACAGCAAAAGCAGCGCAAAGAGGAGCTGAGCCGCCAGACGGTGGAAACCGCCGACAAGGTTGTTGACAAGCAGATGCGTATCGTTCAGGAAATAGCCTCGCTTTTGGGCGAAACTGCCGCCGAGACCAAAATAGCGCTTACTAAGCTTAAGGAGTCTATGAGTGATGAATAAGCTTTGCGCCGATATAGGATACAGAAGTATTTTTCACGAGGGTGAAGAGCTTTGCGGCGACCATGTGGACGTTATTGAGCAGGAAGACGGCTCAACCGTTGTCGTGCTGGCAGACGGGCTCGGCAGCGGCGTTAAGGCAAGCATTTTATCCACACTTACCTCTAAAATAATATCAACTATGATAGCGGCGGGGCTTTCGCTTAAGGATTGCGTTGAAACGATCGCCGCTACACTGCCTGTTTGCTCGGTAAGGCAGGTTGCGTATTCTACCTTTACCATAATGCGTATAGTAGACAGCAACGAAGCCGAGCTTATACAGTACGATAACCCTGCGGTTATACTGCTGCGGGACGGCGAGGAATACGATTACCCGAAAACCGAGCTTAATATTGAGGGGAAAAAGATATATCAGTCGAGCATAAGGCTTGCGGAAAACGACGTGTTTATTCTTATGAGCGACGGCTGCCCCCACGCCGGCATAGGCACCGAATATAATTTCGGGTGGCAGCGCGAGGATATAGCTGAGTTTATGAAAACCTTTTATTCCGTAGGCTATACCGCAAAAACGCTTTCCACCATACTTATAGACGAATGCAACCGTCTTTACGGCGGAAAGCCCGGCGACGACGCCACTGCCTGCGTTGTAAGAATAAGAAAACGCGAGCCTATGAATTTACTGTTCGGTCCGCCCTCTAACCGTGACGACTGCGATAAAATGATGTCCCTTTTCTTTTCAAAGGAGGGCAAGCACATAATCTGCGGCGGCACAACCTCTACAATAGCGGCAAAGTATTTGGGCAGGCCGCTTAAGCCTAAGCTTGAGTTTATTGATAAGGACGTTCCGCCCATAGCCGAAATTGAGGGCGTGGATCTTGTGACCGAGGGCGTTATTACCATAAATAAGGTGCTTTCCTATGCGAAGGATTATCTTAACGATAACGAATCCTACTCGCAGTGGGGGGTTAAACGGGACGGCGCCTCCCTTATATGCCGTCTGCTTTTTGAAGAGGCAACGGATATTAACTTCTTTGTGGGCAGAGCAATTAACCCCGCGCACCAAAACCCCGATCTGCCGATAAACTTTAACATAAAAATGCAGCTTGTAACAGAGTTGTCGGATTGCCTTAAAAAAATGGGCAAAAAAATAAAGGTAAGTTATTTTTAGTTTTCACCTTGCCGCAGAGAGCGGCAGTTAGGAGCCGATTTTGAGAAAGTTTGATACAAAAGTACAGCATTTAAAATACAAGGTTTTGCGCGAGGTTGCGCGCGAGGCATGGGCGGGAACCCTTACCGAGCATATGCTTGATATCCCCAAAAAGATAGTTCCCGGCAACGAGCCTACAATGCGCTGCTGCGTTTATAAGGAACGCGCAATTTTAGAGGAGCGCATTAAAATTGCAATGGGCGGCGATAAGGATAACCCCAACGTTATAGAGGTTATAGAAATTGCCTGTGACGAATGCCCTATGGGCGGATACGACGTTACCGAGGCGTGCCGCGGCTGCCTTGCCCACCGCTGCGAGGACGTTTGCAGGCGCGGAGCCATTTCGTTCGACAGCCAGCAGAAAGCCCATATTGACAAAACAAAGTGCGTTGAGTGCGGTCAGTGCGCAAAGGTCTGCCCTTACAGCGCAATTATGAATTTCAAGCGCCCGTGTATGAACGCCTGCAAGGTAAACGCCATTTCAATGACCGAGACCAAGGCGGCGTGCATAGATAACGGAAAATGCATTTCCTGCGGCGCCTGCGTTTATCAGTGCCCGTTCGGCGCAATAACCGATAAATCGTTTATATTAGACGCTGTTGAAATGCTGAAACATAATGACGAAAACAAGGTTTACGCCGTTGTCGCCCCCTCTATTTCAAGCCAGTTTACATATGCCAAGCTCGGTCAGGTAATTTCGGGCATAAAGGCGCTCGGCTTCCACACGGTTGTTGAGGCGGCTTTGGGGGCTGATATGGTAGCCTATGCCGAATCTAAGGAGCTTGCCGAAAAGGGCTTTTTAACAAGCTCCTGCTGCCCTGCTTTTGTAAGCTACATTAAAAGCCAGTTCCCTGAGCTTGAGGAAAATATTTCCCACAACCTTTCACCTGCGGCTACAATTTCAAAATATATAAAGGAGCAGGATCCTACCGCTAAAATAGTGTTTATAGGACCTTGCACCGCAAAGAAAATGGAGTTCCAAAAGCCGGAGGTTCGCCCGTATATCGACTGTGTTATTACCTTTGAGGAATTGCAGGCCTTGTTTGACAGCCGTGACCTTGAAATAACCGAAATGGAAGAGGGCGTGCTTGACAACGCTTCTTACTTCGGCAGAATATTTGCGCGCTGCGGCGGCCTTTCGGACGCGGTTGCCGAGGCGCTTAAGGAGCAGGGCATAACCGACTTTGAGCTTAAGGGCGTTTCGTGCGACGGCATTGAGCAGTGCAAAATTGCTCTGCTTAAGGCAAAGCGCAAGCTTTCCGACGCTAACTTTATAGAGGGTATGGCGTGCATAGGCGGCTGTATAGGCGGCGCGGGCTGCCTTACCCACGGCGAAAAGAACAAGCTTCAGGTAGATAAGTACGGTATGGAGGCTCACGAAAAAACCATAACCGACGCGATAAGTCAGCTTGGAAATGTAAAATAATACGGCAAGCAGCGCGGTGTTGCGAACGCCGTAAGGTGTGTGGCAATCCGTCTTTCCTTTTTAAAAAAGGGAAACGGATTGCCGCAGTCGCTTTGCGTCTCGCCTGCCGGCTCGGTCGGTGTTTCTGTTTTGCAGAGGTGTCCACCGGACACCCGCACCGCAACGACGGAAAAAATCAGGCAGTAAAAACCTTGGTTTTTACTGCCTGATTTAATAATATTTAAGACTTAAGCGCTCTTTCAAGCCATATAAAGCCTACGTCAAGCGCGTCGAAAAACGAATCCTTAACGGTGTTTTTCGAAACCCGTTCCTTTTCGGGCAGCTGGGTATCGCTTTTTAAAAGCTCCACGCTTACCTTTTCGGGTATAGTATCGTCTCCCTCTTTTTTGGTGGAAAGAATATTAAATCTTACCACATAGGGCTCAGACATATCCCCGTAATAAATTTCCTTGCCGCATTTAACTATCGGCTTATCCTTGTAGGTTAAAAATCTGTTTTCAGCCATTTAATGCCTCACTTTTCATCCTTGGGCATCTCGCCGTAAAGGTTAAACCTGAACAGCATTGTCTCGTCTTCGGGGTTGGTGCAGCGAATGGTAGCCTCGGTAACCTCGGAATTGCTTAAAATGGTGCTGAGCCCCAACATCTGGCACAGCTTTGATTTAAGGTTTAAAACGTCGCCGTCCTTGGTTTCAAGGTATACGTCGCCCTTGCATTCGTCGATAGCCTTTATAAAATCATCAAAATCCACGTTGTGAAGCTGAATTTTTCCGTTATCCATTATATAACCCTCCTATTATATTTTACGGTATTAGTATATACGATATATGCGGATATGTCAAGTTAATGCTTTGTTAAATTATCCCACAAAAATTTGCACCCAGTATTTTGCACCGTTCTTTTCGGCAATTCCTACCGCAATGCCGGTAAACTCACCACGCAAAATATTCTCTTTATGCCCCTTTGAATTCATCCAATCCGCCATAACCGCCGCAGGCGTAGGCTGACCCATTGCAATATTTTCACCGGCGTAATGCTTTGATATACCGCTAAGCACGGTTAAGCAGTCGGATCCGTCGGGTCTTTTATGGTCAAATAGAGTTGTTATTTCATTAGCGCGTATATCTGCGGCGGACTGAATATCCCCTCTGTACGTAAGCTCTGCAAGCCCGACCTTTGCGCGTTCCGCATTTACAAGGCGCAAAATCTCCGCCTGCTCGGCGGTTTGGTTATAGCTTGCCGCAAGCTTTGCGATTTTTTCGGTTTCCTTAGCTCCGCAAACGGTGCATACGCGCTGTCTTTGCCCCTCGGCGGCGGTTGTAGCCTGTTTTGTAACAGCCCAATCGCCGAAGGTATGCCCTTTTTTGGCAACAATATTGTCCTTGTAAGTCTTTCCGCAGCTGCATTTGTGAAGTGTGTAGCCGTCTGACGTGCAGGTGGGGGCTGTTACCGTTTCGGTGTATTCATGGGTGTGGTTACCGTCGGTTTTTGAAGTCTCCTGCGGCTCGCTGCTGATTTCCTCCGGCGCGCTTTGTGATTCGGAGGAAGAAACAACGCTTTCTTCCTTTAAAAAAGCGGAAGAATTGCCGGCCGACTCACCCTGCCCTTTGCAGCCGGAAAGCGCTGTGACGGCAATAAGCAATACCGCCGCGGCAAAAGCAATATTTTTAAAACGCATAATTAACCTCTTAAATTTATATTTCGGCTTTAAAACCCATAAGCCTTAACCATTTTTCCGCTGCGGCAAGCCAAGCGGCGGCGTGGTCGGTTTTTTCGTTCGTTCCGTTATTGGTAAGGTAATCCGCCGTGGAAAGACCGTGCCAGCCGTAAGGATATATATGCAGCTCAAACGGTATTTTATACCTTCCGAGCGCAGAAGCGTAGAGTATGCTGTTCATTACGGGAACACAGTTATCCTCGGCTGTGTGCCACAAAAAAGCAGGGGGCGTGCTTTCGTTTACAAGACGGTCGCACGAAAAATAATTTATATCCTCAGGCGTCGGCTCTTCCCTGCCCGAAAGGTTTACAAAGCTGCCCTTATGGGAGTAAGCGGGATCGGCGGTTATAACAGGGTAGCAAAGCAGCGAGGCGTTAACCGGCTTGCTTTCGGGGAAAACCTGCCTTATCTCTTTGCAGTTATACGCGGTTGTATAGTGCGCCGCTAAGTGGCCGCCTGCTGAAAAACCGATTATTGCAAGCTTTTCGGTGTTGCAGTTCCAGTTATCGGCGTTTTCGTAAATAAGCTCAATAAGCGCCGCAACCTCGCGCAGCTGAGTCGGGAAACGGTGCGGAGCTACCGAATAGGTTATAACAAAAACGTTAAAGCCCTGCGGCAAAAAGTGCAGCGCTATCGGTTCGGACTCACGCTGCGAACACATACTGTAGCCGCCGCCGGGGCAGACTATCATACAGGGGCGCTTTTTATCCTGCCTGTGCATTTCCGTCATATTATAAGGCAGATACATTTCTACCGTGGGGTCGCAGCCGTTTTCGCCCAAAAACGGGTATTTTTCTTTTAAATGTATAATTTCGTGTTTCATATATTATTCCTCGTTTCAAACGGTTTTAAGCAATTTTTGCCTTTCCTTATAGTCGGGCATATATTTTTTTACCGTGTTATAAAACTCTTTAGAATGATTATGGTGCGCTATATGCGCAAGCTCGTGAACAACGACGTATTCAACCGCCGCTTGAGGGTATGCCATAAGCCGCCACGAAAAGCAGATCGCGTTTTTGCCGCTGCACGAGCCGAAGCGCGTTTTGGCAGAGGTGATTTTAACCGACGCGGGGCGAAGACCCATAAGCGCCGAATATCTTTCCACCAAGGGCGGCAGGCAAAGCCGTGCCTGCTTTAGCAGCTCGTCCTTATGCATATCCGCGTTAAGATTTTTTTCCTGCCGCTTTTTTTGAAGCAGAAGCTTTTTGTTTATCCAGTCCTCAAGGCCTGATACAAATTTTTCAATTTCACTGTTCGAAACGCCGTAGGGCGCGCGCACAATCACCTTGCAGTCCCTTGTTATTTCAAGCCCTATCGCACTGCGAGAGGAACGCTTTACGGTGCAATCCAAAATATCACCCAAATTAAAAGCGGTGCCTGCGGAAACGCAAACACCGCTTTTTGATTTTTTTAAAGAATGGTCATTATATTGTTGAAATTAAGCTCTTTGGTTCTTTTGGTAATTGTAAACCAGTCAACAATAGTAAGAATACCGCAAACGCCTAAGGTAAGAAGCTTTAAAATACCCATACCCACATCGCCGAGCATAAAACGGTCTACACCGATTTCGCCGAGGAAAATTGAGATCAACAGCATGGTGGTAGGATCCTTAAGCTCCACAGTGGAGATCATAGCGAATTTGCTTTCGTCCATAGCCTCTAACTTTTCTTTTATGTACATTATTTTCTCAGCCGGAAAATACTTCTGGTTAGTCATAATATACATATCAACTTTGTTTTGATCCATAATCATATCCCCTTAATTTTGATTATGATTTTATTATACATTACGCATATTAAAAATGCAATATTTATTTTAAAAAATAAACGGCAAGCGTAAGCACACCCACCGTTATTATTACAGCCTCGCTTACGCGCTTTTTTATCGGCAAAACTCTTATATGAAAACCGAGCAGCAGCGCCGATAAAAACGGCAGCGCCATAGGGTTATAAGAAATATAGGAAGCAATGTCCCCCTTAAAAAGCGAAAGCATTGCGCGCGTCATACCGCAGGTGGGGCAGTTAAAATGAAAAAAATATTTAAAGGGGCACTTTATCGGCAGTAAAGCATAAATTATAACTGCGGCGGCAACAGGCAGATGAATAAAAAGAAACCTCTTAAGCGATATTTTCCTCATTTTTTTACCCTTACGTTAAATTCCCTGCCGCATTTGGGACAAACGGTCTTATGCACGCCCGCGCGCCTCGGCAACCTTAAAACCGCCTTGCAGGATGGACAGGTTTTATAAACATGGCATTTATCGTTTTTGCGGCGCTCGTGAAGCTCCTTTTTCCTTTTTGCAAACCGCAATTTTTCAGTAAAGTACGCGTTTTCCATGCGCCGTTTTTCGGTGTTTCGCGAAAAAAGCCTGAAAAGCGCATAAATCATAAGAGCATATACCGCAAGCTGTAAAATTACCGAACGCACGAATATATTTATTACCGAAAGTATAACCGAAATAAGAAAAAAAGCAAAAAACAATTCGTCAGGGCCGTTTCTTCCGCTCATAAAGCGCATAAGCCTGTACCTGAAATCCATATGTTTTTTCTCCTTTCTTATATTCCTTTATTATTATATTTAAAAAGCCTGCGGATATTGTTAAGAAAGGATAAATAAAGTTTATATATTTTATTTATTGTTACACAGCGTCCTTGCGGCAAGCAGTGTGTCAAGCGTATCACCGAGCTGGGTAAACACCGCCGCCAAAACCGCAAGCTCGCTGTCGGTATAACAGCCGGCAAGAGTATTTGCCGCCGCCGTAACAAAGGCGGTTATTTCACAGGGATTCATAAATTCTTCACGTCCCTTCACATTTTATTATATTCCGTGTTTACAATTTGCTCTCTTTTTTTATTTATTAAAGTTATAAAGCCCCGCACTCCGTCGGACATATCCTTTAGGAGCGGGAGCGGTAAAAAAGGAGTAAAGCTTATGTATTATTGTAACGATTGCGGCAGGGAATTCCCCCGCGCCGCGCAGTTTAAGGAAAGCCACGGGCTTGCAAACCCGCCCTATGAAAAATTTTCCTGCTGTCCGTTTTGCGGCGGCGGAGATATTAAAGAGGTACAGCCCTCTTATTGCAAATGCTGCGGCGCAAAGATTGAAAGCGGGAACGAATATTGCTCGGAAAAATGCCGCGCCAAATCAGAGGAGCTGCGCCAAAGGGAGCTTAAGCGGCGCAACAGAATTTATAACTCCGCCTTATATGAGGCTATGCGCCGAACCGACGAATACAATAAAAAGCACGGCACAAATTACAGCTACGGTCAGTTTGTGGGGTATATAGAGCCGACGCTTGGGAGAAAACGCAAATGAACGAGGAAAAGAAGAAATATTTATCGCTTTATTTACTGCAAAACGCAAGAATACACAGGCTTAACGAGATGATTGAAAAATTCCCCGAAGACCGCGGAAAATTTCTTAAAGAAATAAAGGCGGCAAACCTTATAAGAGCCGAAATAGAGGAAAAAATAGAAAGGGTGGACGGCGGCTTGCTTTCGGAGCTTTTGTTCCAAAAATACATATGCGGGAAATCGCTTTTAAAGGTAAGCTACGTTATAAATTACAGCCCCCGCCAAACCGAGCGGCTGCATAAAAAAGCGCTTGAAAAATTTAAAATTTAGCCTTTACACGGCGCGGCCGGTATGTTAAAATAAGAACAAACGTTCTAAGAGGTGGGAAAATGCGCGAGAGAATAATACTACACTGCGACCTTAACAATTTTTTTGCCTCGGTCTCGCTGCTTTTTAACCCAACGCTTAAGGATTTGCCGGTTGCGGTATGCGGCGATAAGGAAAGCCGCCGCGGAATAGTGCTTGCAAAAAACGAGCCTGCAAAGGCATTCGGCGTTAAAACGGCTGAGGCTGTGTTTGAGGCTAAGCGCAAATGTCCTGAGCTTATAACCCTGCCGCCGCTTTACGATGAATATTATAAGTATTCAGCCGCCGCGCACAAAATTTACGAAAGATATACCGATATGATAGAGCCGTTCGGCATAGACGAATGCTGGCTGGACGTTACGGGCAGCACAATGCTTTTCGGCAGCGGCGAGGAAATAGCGCACAGGATACGCCGCGATATTAAGGGCGAGCTTGGCATTACCGCCTCGGTTGGGGTAAGCTTTAATAAGGTGTTTGCCAAATTAGGCTCGGATATGAAAAAGCCGGACGCGGTAACGGTTATACCAAGGGAGAGCTTTAAGGAAAAAATATGGAGCTTGCCGGTATCGGATATGCTGTTTGCGGGAAAGCATACCTCCGAAAAGCTTAAAAGCGTGGGAATTTGCACAATAGGCGACCTTGCGCTATGCAATGAGGAAACGCTTAAGCGCCTGCTTGGGAAAAACGGGGCGGAGCTTAAGCGCTGCGCTATGGGGGAGGATACCTCACCCGTTGTTACCCCCACAAAGGAGGACAAGCCCAAAAGCATAGGCCGTTCGGTTACGCTTTCAAAGGATTTCACAAATAAGGAAGAGGTATGGAGCACCTTTTTAAGCCTTGCACAGTCGGTTTCGGATTCGCTGCGCCGCCATTCGCTTTATTCCGCAGGCGTTCAGGTGCATATACGCACTTCGGACCTTGCGGTTAAGGAGTTCAGCCGCACCTATTCGGTTACGACCGACAGCGCCTATATAATCGCCACGCGCGGTATGGAGCTTTTAAACGAGCATTACGGCTTTTCGGCGCCCCTGCGCTCGGTGGGGATAAGGGCAATAAACCTTAAGGGCTATGAAACTGCGGTGCAGTCTGATATATTCGGAAGCAACGAAAAGATAGAGGCGGAGGAAAAGCTTGAAAATTCGATATACAAGGTGCGCGAAAAATTCGGCAGCCAAAGCATACGCCGTGCCTCGGCGGCAAAGGAATGCGGAATGAGAAATAACAAGGCTTGATATAATCGGCATTTTAAATGAATACAAAAATTAAAAGCTTTAATATCTCCGTAATGCTTTACGGGGTATTAAAGCTTTTCTGTTTCGTGGGTTTAAAAAGAAGAAACGGATTGCCACACGCCTTACGGTGCTGCAATGACAAAGGGTGTGTTTTAAAAATACTTGAATTTATTTTACAAACCTGCTTACGCGCGGTTTCTTTTTGGCGTACGGGTTGCTTGTGGGGTTAATTTCAGCCGAGTAAGCGGCACCGCAACTCTGGCAGGTATCCGTTCCCGCCTTATTTACCGTGCCGCATTTTACACATTCCCATGTGCCGCGGGCGACTTCACCGTGGTATGCCGCCGGTACGGCAGACTTCGGCGAATTATAGGGATTTACCGCTTCTTCAAGCCTTTTGAGCTTTTGCCTGAGCCAAGTGGTTTCCTCACTTAGCTGCTCTACGCCCTCGGTATTGCATATTACGGAAAATGTAAGGGCTATTTGCAGAAGACTGCTAAAGCCTGCAAGAACAGCCGCAAAGGCATTGCTTCCTATAAGCATAAAAAAGATAAATACACCGCTGATGATTTGCAGAAAAAGGAGAATGTAAAGCAGCTTTTTCATACAAATATCCCCCTTTACGCGCTTAAATAATATCTTACAAGCGACTGTAAAAGCGTATCGCGGTCGATTTTTCTTATGAGATTGCGCGCATTGTTGTGGGTTGTAATGTAAGTGGGATCCTCGGACAAAATATAGCCTACTATCTGATTTATCGGGTTATAGCCCTTTTCTTTCAGCGCGTCGTAAACCAAAGTTAAAATATTTCTTATTTCCTGCTCTGTTTGGTCGCCTATTGAAAAGGTCATTGTTCTGTCGTTCATAAATTACACCTCTCACAACTGTTTATAATTATTTTATACCTTTTTTTAAAAAAGTTCAAGCACTATTTTCTAAGCTCGGCGCCCGCGTTTTCAAGATTTTTAATTATTGCGGCGTTTACCGTATCAATATCTTTATCGGAAAGAGTTGCGTCGGCAGACCTCAGCCACACGCTGTAAGCCACGCTCTTTTTGCCTTCCGGTATTTGCGAGCCTGAGTATACGTCGAAAAGCTCTAACCTTTCAAGCAGTCTGCCCGCGCCCTTGGTGATCGCTTTTTCAAGCGCGCCTACGGGCAACTCCTTATCGCAGAGCATTGCAAAATCGCGCTCAACCGCAGGGAATTTTGGCAGCGGCTTGTAAACAGTTTTGCGCTTGTTTATATTAAGCAGTATATCAAGCTTAATTTCCGCAACGTATACGCGGCAGTCGATGCCGTATTCTGCTGCAACCGACGGGTGCACCTCGCCGAAAACGGCGGCAGCAGTGTTGTTTGCCTTTACAAGCGCCTGTCTGCCGGGGTGGAGATAGGGCTCATGGCTTACTTCATACTGCGTATGAGCGCCGCAAAGCTGCATTACACCCTCTATTATGCCCTTTAAGGTGAAGAAATCTTCTTCCTTGCCGTAAATTCCAACCGACATTGTGGGTATCTCGTCGGGCTGTTCGGTTAAGGGCAGCTGCTTTGCAATAAACCGCTTTGAAATTTCGTAAAATCTGCCGTTTGTTATCTTGCGGTTGATATTGGTAGCAAGAACCGACAGCATACTTGTTGTAAGCTGGGTGCGCATTGCAGAATATTCGTCGCCGAGCGGGTTTATAATCTTAATTTGTCGGCGGCGCTCGTCGCTTTCGTCTAACAGCAGGGCATCGATAGCGCCTGAGCTTATAAACGAATAGGTTACAATTTCGCGGGCGCCTGCGGCTGTCATAAAGTCTTTTATTTTATCGCACTTTATGCGTTCGGGCAGCTTTTTGCCGCGCACCACGTCGCCGCGCATCGGCTTGCCTATAATATGGTCGTAGCCATAAATTCGCATAACCTCTTCGGCTAAATCTGCCCTGCCTTCAATATCGTCGCGTATAGAGGGCACGCGCACGGTAAGCTCCTTGCCGTTTGCGGTTGTGGACAGGTGGAGACTGTTTAAAATGGAAACAATTTTTTCATCGGGCACGTCTACGCCGATAAGCTCCATAATTTTATCGGTTGTAACGTTTATAATTCTTTCCTTCGGCAGACCGTTGTTAAGGTCAATTTCGCCGTCTATAATATCGCCGGCGTCAAGCTCGGAAATAAGCTGCAAGGCGCGTTCCATAGCATAGGAAACGTTCATAATATCAACGCCGCGTTCGTATCTTCCGCTCGCTTCGGTGCGGATACCGAGCGCCCTGCCCGTGTGGCGTATGTTATCGCGGCGGAACTTCGCCGACTCTAAGAACAGGTCGGTGGTGTCGCTTTCAATTTCACTTTCCTTGCCGCCCATTATACCTGCAAGGCAGGAGGGCTTTTCGCCGTCTGCAATAACCAGCATATCGGGGGTCAAATTGTGGTTTGTGCCGTCAAGCGTGGTTATGGTCTCGCCCTCTTCGGCATTGCGGACGATAATTTTGTGCCCGCCTATATCGTTATAGTTAAAGGCGTGCATGGGCTGACCTGTTTCAAGCATTACAAAGTTTGTAATATCAACAATATTGTTTATGGGACGCATACCCGAAGCGGTTATGGCTTTTTTCATCCATTCGGGCGACTCCTTTATGCGCAGGTTTTTAACCACCCTGCCTATATAGCGGGGGCATAAATCAAAATTGCGCACCTCAATGCTTATATAATCCGATATATTCTGTCCCACCGTTTTATATTCCGGCTTGGGCGCTTTAAATTCGGTGCCCAGCACTACCGAAATTTCCTTTGCAACGCCCAAAAAGCAGTTGCAGTCGGGGCGGTTGGCGGTAATTTTAAAATCTATTATATAATCGTTAAGCCCCAAAACCTCGCGCATATCGGTGCCGGGCTTCGGCTCGCCCTTTAAAATAAGTATGCCGTTAACAGAAGCGCCCTCGTAATCCGCCTCGGTAAGGCACAATTCGCCGCCCGA
>ERZ773224.468-NODE-468-length-57451-cov-5.496028_pt1 | contig 57451 bp, 51 predicted proteins | sample MGYA00580526_ERZ773224 | MGnify/ENA primary metagenome ERZ773224 (study PRJEB29015, sample SAMEA2737743) | human gut metagenome | biome: human gut; feature: human-associated habitat; material: faeces | place: China | collected 2012 ... | reverse complement strand
AGCCGAGAACGGCAACGGTCTTACCCTTGAGGTAGCTGAGATCAGCGTCTTTGTCGTAATAAACTTTCATGGAAAAATCCTCTCACACAGGCAAATGTTGAAAAAAAGTGGCTGTGCAGTTGATTAACTGCACAACCACTATTTAAATCAGGGACTGACTTTGTCAAGTCAGACGCTCTTATTTTTCAAAAAAAGCTATTCGCTCTTGTTTGAACGGCGCATAACAACAGAGCCGGTACGGGCGATTTCCTTGATACCGAAGCGGTGAAGCAGGCTGATGATGGCCCTGAGCTTCTCATGGTCGCCGGTGGCTTCGATGGTCATTTCCGTGGGGCTCACGTCGATGACCTTGCAGCGGAAGATATCCACGGTGCGCAGGATTTCGCCGCGCATGGCGCCTTCCGCCTGAACCTTCACGAACATCATCTCACGTTCAACGGAAGGAACATCCTTGAACTCGGAAACCTTGATGACGGGGACGAGCTTGTGCAGCTGCTTCGTAATCTGCTCAAGAATCGGCTCGTCACCGAAGGTGGTGATGGTCATATGGCTGGTGCCTTCTTCGAGGGCCGGAGCCACGTTCAGGGAATGAATATTGTATCCGCGTCCGCTGAACAGCCCAACGACGCGGGAGAGAACGCCGGGCTCGTTCTCCACAAGCACCGACAGAACGTGTCTTTCTTTCTGATCTGGCATAACTGTCACAGCCTCCTACACCAACAGCATTTCATCAAGAGAGGCGCCGGCGGGCACCATGGGATAGACGTCTTCCTCGGGTTCGACGACGACGTCGATGATGGCGGTATTCGGGGAAGCCAGAGCCTTCTTCAGGGTGGGAGCCAGTTCCTCTTCCGTCATGATGCGGTAGCCTTCGGCCCCGTACGCCTCGGCCAGCTTCACGAAGTCAGGCTGGCCGGTCATGCTCGTGCTGCTGTAATTGTGCTTGTAGAAAAGCTCCTGCCACTGACGGACCATGCCGAGGTAGGTGTTGTTCAGGATGACGATCTTGACCGGGAGCTTGTTCTGCACGGCTGTGGCCATTTCCTGAATATTCATCTGGATGGAGCCGTCGCCGGCAATGTCAATGACCAGCTTGTTGGGGAAGGCCACCTGCGCGCCGATGGCGGCGGGGAAGCCGTAACCCATGGTGCCGAGGCCGCCGGAGGTGATCAGGGTGCGGGGCTTGTCGAAATCGTAGAACTGGGCGGCCCACATCTGGTTCTGGCCGACCTCGGTGGTGATGATGGCGTTGCCGCCGGTGATTTCGTTGAGCACGCGGACCACATGCTGGGGCTTGAGATACTTGTCGCCCTTCGCGTAGGTGAGCGGCTGCTCACGCTTCCATTCGCCGATGGTCTCGATCCACTGGGCATGGCGGCTGGCCATGTCCTGGCCGGAGAATTTGTTGCGGCTGATCTCGTTGATGCCCTCAACGGCCAGGCGGCAGTCACCGACCACGGGCACGTCGACCCGGACATTCTTGCGGATGCTCGTGGGGTCGATATCGATATGCACAACGCGGGCGTGAGGGGCGAAACCGGAAAGCTTGCCGGTCACGCGGTCATCAAAGCGTGCGCCCACGCAGATGATAAGGTCGGCGTTATTGAGGGCCATGTTGGCGGCGTAGGCGCCGTGCATGCCGCACATGCCGAGCCAGAGGGGATCCTTCGCGGGGAAGCAGCCGATGCCCATGAGGCTGCAGGTCACGGGGATATGCAGGGATTCGGCCATTTCCGTGACGGCAGAGGAAGCGTTCGAAAGAATGACGCCGCCGCCGGCGAGAATCACCGGATTGCTGGCCTTCTTGATTTCCTCGACAGCCTTGTGGAGCTGGCCGATGTTGGGCTGGTACGTGGGATTGTAGGAGCGCATATAAACAGACTCGGGCCACACAAACTCGGTTTTGCTTATCTGCACATCCTTGGGCAGGTCCACCAGCACGGGTCCGGGACGGCCCGAACGCGCGAGGAAGAACGCCTGACGAATCGTCGTGGCGAGATCCCTGACGTCCTTCACGAGATAGTTATGCTTCGTGCAGGGGCGGGTGATGCCGGTGATATCGACTTCCTGGAACGCGTCATTGCCGATGAGCCCTGTGGGGACCTGCCCGGTAAAGAGAACGAGAGGAATGGAATCACAGTATGCAGTGGCCAGACCCGTTACCGCATTGGTGGCGCCGGGGCCGGAAGTTACCAGTGCTGTTCCTACCTTACCGGTAGCGCGGGCATAGCCGTCAGCGGCATGAAGAGCTGCCTGTTCGTGGCGTACTAGGTAGTGATGGATCTCGGGATGCCTCGTCAGTTCATCGTAGATGTCGACAATGGCTCCGCCCGGATATCCGAACAGAACATCAACTCCTTCTCTCTTGAGACATTCAAGGAGAATCTGTGCACCTGTAAGTTCCATGTGTTTACTCCATCATTTTTACTGCGCGCGCCTTGCGTCTATCATTTCCGCAAGACGGGTCTTTGCTTCAAGCTTCTGCTTCTTCAGCTGCTTGAGCTGGACTTCTTCAGAGGGGCTGCGGAAAGGCTTCGCTTCCAGCTTTTCCACCTGCTTCTTCAGAAGAACGTGATCTTCCCAGAGGGACTTCAGCTCAGGATCAGTATCCGCACGCTGTTCAATGAAATCGATATCGCGCTGATCCATAACAACACTCCCTTTGCTGATGTTTACCGCCGGAGGCATTCCCCGAGCGGCGTGTTAGGTTCAACAGTGAATAGGGCAGACGGCGGCTAAAGGGCCATAGCCAGCTGCCGGACTGATCTGATGACGATCATATCAAAAAGCTCTAGTACGACAATAACAACCACGGGTGAAAAATCCAGTCCCCCGGAGCAGACGAAGGGCATCCATCTGCGCACGCGGGAAAAGACGGGTTCCGTCAGTTTCGCGAGCACGCGGACAGCCGGGTGGTACGGCGTTATGCGGAACCAGGAAACCGCACAGGCCACGGCCACGATGATCATGTACGTGACGACGGCCACGTGACAGAGATAGGTCACCGCGTCGATGATGTTGGCAAGGATGAACAAGCTTTTTCTCCTGTGGTTTCCATATAGGGTGCCAGTTCCCGCCTGAGGGCGGCGTAGCCGTCCACGCGGAAATCGCCATCCAGGGGAGGATTTTCCTTCGGATTCATTGCCGCGAAGGGCATGCGGCAGGCTTCCGCCGTACGCCGGTCCACGTCACTGTCTCCCACGTAAAGCACATCGCCCGCTCCGACGCCCCATTCGGAAAGAATCAGGCGGGCGCCGCCGGGCTGGGGCTTCGGGAAGCCGCAGGAGGCGGTTACTACCGGATTAAAATACGAAGGCAGAGAAAAAAAGTCCAGAATAGACTTCATCCCGTTGTCCGTTCTGTTGGTCAGCACGGCCATTCTGACGCCGTTTTCGTGCAGAAAATCCGCAAAGCCGAGAAATCCGGGATAGAGCTTTATGAAAGGCAGTATTTCCCTGTCGTAATTGACGATGTCCCTGCCGAAGCGGGGGATGTCCTTCTTCGCCCTTTCGGGCAGGATATGCTCCAGCCCCTGGCGGGAGGTGGACATGTTGCAGTAGGCGGCCTGTTCGTCGGTCATGGGCGGAAGGCCGTAATAGGCAAGACAGCGGTCGAAGAAAATCCTGTTGGCCGCGACGGAATCGATCATAACCCCGTCGCAGTCGAAGATGACACCTCTGAGTCCCGAAGCAAACATACGCTACTTTCCGGAAGGAAGAAGAACGAGGCGCACGCGGGACGGCAGGCCGGGTTCCTTCGCGGCCCGCGCACCGAAGATATCGGCGGGCAGAGCCTCGCAGAAATCCACGGACACGCCTTTCTCCGCGCCGAGGGCCGAGGCCATTTCCGCGGACGGGACGAACGCGAGCCGCTCGGAAAGATCCTGGGCCATGCCGCCCTCCGCCACGAAGACGGTATCCGCCGGAACGAGCTTCAGCACGGCGAGAAACAGGGGACGCCAGTCAGGAGACAGGTCGCCCGTGCCCGATGACATGGGTGCCGCGAAATGACGGGCGGACACGTCTATGCCGTCTTCGCCGGTTTCGGCGCCATAGCCTTTCTCAATGACCGAACTCACCTCGTTGACACGGTTCACCAGCCCGTCGATTTCGGCAATGTTGCGCTGCTGCAGCCAGTACCAGGCAAGTGTGCGCTGGGCGGCCCTCCGGGATTCCGTCCCGGCCTCCCTGTCCGCCTCGCTGCGCTCGTGTTCCGTGGCGCCGAGGGCGGCCACACCGGCCAGTTCCTCGCGCAGCCGCTTTCTGTCGCGGCCGGCCTTCTCGTTGAGAAGAGCGGCTTCCACGTCAGCGCTGCGGGCCGTGTCTCTCGCGAATCGGTCCACTTCATTGAGGTAGGCGGCCAGGGTCTCGGGATCCTCGGGAAGATTCTCCGGAACATAGACAGCGGCATCCGATACGGCGCCGGGGCCCGAAAAGAGACGGTCCGGAAGGCCGGGCCAGAGACGGCGGACAGAAGGCCATGCCGCGTCCGCATCACCGTATCTGCTGCCTGTGCCGGCGAGACCGGGAAGCCGGAGCCAGAGGACGGTTCCGGATGTCTTGGGAGACTGTGTCATATGTAAACTCCGTTTAAAAGCGCCGCCCCGTTTCATCCGGGGCGGCGCGTCATATCAGTGAAAACAGGAACGCTCGGCGCCGAAAATCGTCTTCTTCGTCTGCACCTGGCGTGTCTGGCTCGGCTTGCAGAGATGGACAATATCCCTGACGTAGGCCTTGCGCCTCGAGAGGAAGAAGGCCAGGGGACGCCCGAAATCACGGCCCACAAGACCGTCCACCATGAGCTGGCTCACGTCCCTCTCGCGCATGAGCACGAGCTGGGAAAGAGCGAAGGCCTTGCGGTCGGCGTTGGTCAGGTTCCTGATCATCTGTTTGAAGGCGTCCTGGGCCCGCGGCTGGTAATACCAGATGTACAGGAGATCCAGCGCGTTGACTATCAGGGCGCGTTCCAGCTTGGCGGCTTCCGTGCCGCCCCTGCCTCCGAGTCCGCCGGGACGCGCCAGCTTGACGAGGGCGTCCTCCTGCGGGAACAGAAGCTCGAGCCGGGTATAGCAGTCGAAAATGCTCTGCAGCTTATTCCTGTAATCGAGGGCGCGCATGTGCATGTTCATATGGCTGTCCGCGAAGCCCTCAATGACAGCGGCAACCGTGTCCGAAGCGAGCTTCGACACCACGGCGGCGCTGGGAATGAGATAGAAGGACGGATCCGGTATGCCGCAGAGGAGGAGCAGGTGCCAGAAACCCGTGTTGTAGGCGCTCGACACGGGAATGGCCAGGGCTGACCGGAAGAGATTTCCCACGGCGGCCGTCTTGGGAAAGCCGCGGAAGATATTGTGGGAAAAGATATAAAAGCCGTTCACGATGTTGAGCACCGTGAACACGATGATGGGCTGCTCGCGCACGGTGACGCCGAAGCCCTTTTCGAGGAGCCACACGCGCACCATGACTTCCAGAAGGAAGACGCTGATGCCCGTGTACATGAGCGAGTCACAGAGCCGGTTGATGCTCACGTGGTCGCGCCAGTGCATCAGGGTATTCCGGGACATGCCCTTGGCCGCGAGCACCATCTGGATGACGTTGCGCACGCCCGTGATGCCGAACCAGATAAAGGTGCCGAACCAGGCGAGGAACCACCAGTCCTGGGTATACAGAAACGAGATAAAGGCCGGGACAAAGCCGAGTATCACCTTCAGGACGTTGCCCACGCCGCTGTTCAGGTAACGGATCCCCGGTCTCCTGTCAGAAGAATCCGACTCTTCCTCGAGGGGGGCGCCGTTCGTGCTGGCAAGGCCTCCCAGATTGGCGATGTTGCCGCGCGGACTTACCTGCAGGTTATCGCGCGGAGAGACCCATTCCACGGCGCGGTCAAAGCCGAGCTCATGACAGAAGGGGAGCCGTCTCAGGCTTTTGAGGAAAAAGTACCAGCGGTCCGGCGTTTCGGGTTCGCGCAGGATCTTGTGTTCCTCCACGGCCGCGTAAACAGGGATGGCCGGTGCCTCCGCATGGCTCAGCAGCATCTTGGCGCCGCGGCGCGGAAGCGTGTTCGTGACTACGAGGCCCATGCCGAATGACTTGGTGCGGCTCGCCGAGCCCGTGCCCATACGCGATTTCAGGGGCGCGTGGCGGTAATGCTCCCAGAGCTTCGGCACGTTGCGCAGGATTTCCTCAAACTTGCGGGCGCGCCCGTCATCCCCGGCATCCTGCATCCTGCGCACCATCTGGCGCACCATCTGCTTGAGGCGGGGCCCCTGCCCCGTGTTCAGGGCGTGCTGGAGCTCGCCTATTTCATAAATGTCGGGCATGCGGCCTTCAAGCCAGCCGCGCATATTGAGAATTTCAAGGTGCGTGATGAGACCGCGGCAGTCCCAGAGAAGTTCTGTCACATCCTCGACGGTAAGGCCGGTTGTGCAGAGAATCATGCGGAAGCCGGCGTTCACCTTGGAAAGCTCGCGCATAAGCTCGTAGGGAGGCAGCTGCAGAAGGCCGGGAAGCTTGTCCCTGTCGTCGGGCAGCACCACGCGCGGCAGCTCGGGATGCACATCTGGATTCAGCCATTCATCCTGCACCACGCAGGGAGTGAGGTTTTCAAGACGCGCTTTCTGGGCAAGATCTTCCTCGCCGGCTTCGGCTCCCTTCGCCTTGACCTCGATGATCTTCTTGTCGATCACGGGCTTGAGATGGCGCATGAGGCATTCGGAAAGCCGCGAGAGATTGGCGTGCCCCCTGCCCACAAAATCCAGAAAAGCATCGGCTCCGAGCGGAGGGATATTCAGGCCGTAGAGCTTCTGGTATTGCGGACGCAGAACATCGTCCCACACGGCGAGACAGCGCAGGACGAAATCACGCTCCCAGTTGACGACCTCGCGCCCGCGCACGGACAGGGCGTTCATCTTGGGCGATCCCAGGAACTCAAGAAAATCCTGGTCAGAAGAGAATCCTCGGGGAATCCACAGAACACTGACGAACTGATCCCGGTACGGAACCCTGAACTCGAGACCGATACGGACCTCGATGCCGACAATGGCCGCGGCGGCGAGCACTTCCCTGGCTGCCTCTATGGTCACGCAGTTGTCGTACACGACGGTGAGCGACCTGAGGCCCTTGATCCAGGCGTCCATGATGAGATGGGTCGGACTTTTGCGGCCCTTGGTATTCATGTCATAGACATGGTCGTCAAAAGCCAGCTGATTCCACGACTCCGACATTTCCGGAAGAAAGTAACGGTGCAGCAGGCGGCGTACCACCCGGGGCGTACCCTGCGCCGCGGCCCGGAAATCATGGGCCAGCTTGAGCTGGCGCTGCTCATTCCCATGCGCGCGCACCATGCTCTTCATAATCTGCATGAGGACGCGCGCCGTGTTGCGGCGCAGCATCGTATGCGCGCTGTTCAGAACTTCGTCATAAAGGATTCTCAGAGCAAGCAGACGATCCCTCGCCTGGCCGCCTCCGCTTTCGAGATTGCGCAGCAGGTTCACCACGGCATAGGCCATGCGGGCAACCGGCGTATCCACCAGTTCCTTTATGCCATGCGGGTGAAGATTCGGGTCAGAAAGACTCTCGGCTGATGGCGTCCTGCTGTCCAGAATCCTGTTGACCAGCTTCAGGATATCCACATCCCGGCGGTCAAAGTAAAGGCTCTTTCTGTTCGACAAAACTGAGAAATCTCCTTCTTCCCCTCTCTCCTGGGAGAGGAAGAAGGAAGAATACGAATGTTACACGAATTCATCAAGACGGCCGTTTCTGACAAATCCCAGAAGCCGTTCTGCAATCTCACGCTCGGAACTGCTCATCTCGCCGAGCTTGGCCTTAATGAGCTTTTCGCCCAGATCACGGGTACGCGGCGTGGCGTAGTGGAGCAGGTACTCATAAAGGGAGGCGCAGGCGTTGGGCCAGCACTGGCTGCTCATGCCGCAGTTGCGCACCATTTCCATGAATTCCTGACCGGTCCGGCCCATGCGGCCGCAGGCGGCGCAGAACGCGGGAAGGTGATGGGCGGTCTCGACGAAATAGCGCACGACCTCGTCAAGATGGCTCTCGGACTGATCCGGGAACGGCACCTGCTGATTGGGGGCCTCTGTCCAGGATTCATAGGGATTGGCCAGGCTGCCGGTATAAAGCTGGGAGGCGCCCGCATCGCAGGCCTGCTTCCACAGATCGCCGGGCTCGCGGGTGGAAACGATGATGCCCGTGTTGGGAATGGCCAGACGCACCATGGCGATGCAGTCGATGTACTCCTCGTCGCTCAGGGCGTGGGGAGCGGGCCAGAGCAGGGAACCGGGCACGCGGCAGAGCCTCGAGAGATTCACGGTGTGCGGGAAGACGCCGTACTTGTCGATGAGATGTTCGGAATGCTGAATCATGGCCAGCACGTCAAAGTGCCAGTCGCTCAGGCCGAGAAGCAGCCCGAACCCGCAGTCCTTCATCCCAGCGTCAAAAATGGCGTCAGGCACGTTGAGGTGGGCGAAAAAGTCGGCCTTGGGGCCGGCAAGGTGCGTCGCCCTGTAGCATTCCTCATCGTACGTCTCCTGGAAGGAAATGACGACGTTCACGTCCCAGATTTCCTTGAGACGTCTGAAGTCATTGGCGTCGAGACCTTCCACCTTGAGGTTGACGGAGCGGATTTCACCGCCGTCACTGACGCTGTTGACGGTTTCCACGGCGTCATGGATATAGTCGATGTCCTCGGCCGTGACGTGGGAAACAGCCAGCACCATGCGCTTGTGGCCCTGCTGCACCAGCCTGGTCGTGGCCTCGCGAATCTCGTCCATGGAGAGACGCTTGCGCTCAATGGCCTTGTTGTTCACACGGGAGGGGCAGTACGTGCATTCACTGCTGCAGATATTCGTGAGGTGCAGGGGCGCGGTAATGATGATGCGGTCACCATAGGCCTTCCCCTTCACTTTCCGGGCCGTTTCGCGGATGAGCTGCTTCAGCTCGGGATCCTTCACTCGCATGAGGCTCGCCGTTTCTTCCACGGTGAGGTTTTCCATGGTCATGGCCTTGTCAAGAATGCTCTCAACCTCGGGCCTTGTAGGCGTCGAGGTCTCACTGAGCAGGCTCTTCAGCCATCTCGGGTTGAGCCACAGGGGCGCTGTATTTTCCATATGGGTTCCCTCCTAACTGCCACTGGCATAGCGTTTTGACAAAATAAATCCGGACGTACGCAGAGTACCATCGGATGTGCCCTCAATCTATCTTTATGACCCGCAGCGGGCAAGAGAATTTTTTCACAAAAGCCTCTTTCCCTTGCAAATCCATATTTTTTGATATTAACCCAATTTTCCCCAAATACAACAGACTCTGTCACTACAGAATCAACAGCGCCGGCCCTTTATCACCACCACAGGAGTGTGCACCCGTGTCGATTTCCTTCCTTTTGTCCCGCATAAAGAGCGCCCTCTCATTCTCCCTTTTCTTTCTGACCGTCTTTTGCAGCGCAGTCCTTCTTTCCCAGAAAGAAAGTCCCGCCCGTCCTCTTTCCATTGCGCTCATTCTTGAGAACGGCGCCTCCGATCACGGCGCGGCCGACATGCTGAGGGATGCTCTCCGCGCGGCCGCCGCAAAGCACGGCGCTTCCGCCGAGGTGGTTATCGCCGATCCTGACAAAACGAACCAGACCGATATCTTCCGGAAGGCCGCATCTGACCATGATCTCGTCATCGTCGCCGAAGGACGCCTGCACGAAATCCTGCGCGACAACGCCGCTGCCTTCCCGAAAACCATGTTCGGCTGCATCGACACAGGCGTACGCAACCGCAACATCATGTCCGTCACCTTCGAGGACAACGAGCCCGCCTACGTTGCCGGCGCGGCCGCCGCAAAACTCCTCGCGCCCGGAACGAAGATAGGATGGCTCCAGGCCGAAAAGACGCCCATGCTCAACAATATGTACAAAGCCTTCGTGGACGGCACCCAGCTCACCTCCCCCGGCACGAAAACCCTGCAGGTCAGCGCAGGGTTCAACAAGCCCCTCGCCGAGGCCGACGCCCTGCGCTCCCTCGAGGAAAAGGGCTGCGGCATTGTCGTTGTCGCCGGCGGCTACGGACAGCGCGGCGTCTGGAACGCGGCAGGCACCACAAGGGCCCTGCTCGTGGGCATGGATCAGGATCAGTCCTCTCAGGCTCCGGGCCGCGTGCCCTTCTCCATCATCAAACGCTTTGACAGGGCTCTCACTGAAATCGTCGATTCTGCCGCGTCCGGCCACTTCCGCGCCAAGGATATCCTCGTCTATACCCTGGCCAACGGCGGCGTGGACATCAGGCTTTCGGACGACTGGGCAAAGACAAGCCCTGTCTCCGGAAAGCTCGCCAGCCGCATGGACGACCTCAGGCATGAAATCACGGCCGGCAACATCAAATTCACCGATCTGCGCGATCCCACGCTCTGCGACTGCCTCGACTAAGGGAATCTTTACGCAGCCGAAGGTCCGACTATGAACATCAGAAATCCCGGCCAGGACGGCGCCGGCAAAGGCTCCGCTCCGGAAAACACGGGTGCGGGGAAGGCCTCTCCCGTGCACATGTACAGAGTATCCCTGCTCATCCTTTTCTTCATGATGGGCAGCGTCTTCGGTTCCTGGGCCAGCCGCATCCCCGACATAAAGAGGGCACTCTCCCTCTCTGACGGCGCCCTCGGACTCGCGCTCTTTGCAGCCCCCACAGGCGAATTCGCTGCCGTGGCCGTCGCCGCACTCCTTATCAAACGCTGGGGCTCCCAGGCCGTCATCCTGGCAGGACTCCCCTGCTACGCGGTCTGCCTCACCGGGCTCGGCCTCGCCCCGTCGCTTCCCTTTCTCGCCGCGGCCCTCTTCCTGTTCGGCTTCGCGAGCAACACCTTCAACATCGCCCTGAACGCCCAGGCCGTTGACGTGGAATGCCTTTACAAACGGCCCATCATGTCCACGTTCCACGGCATGTGGAGCCTCGGCGGTGTGGCCGGCGGCACGCTCGGCGCCATCGTGGCGCCCCTCGGCCTTCCGCCTCTTCCGCATTTCATCATCATGTGCGCCGTCACCTGTCTCGTGACCTTCAGCGTCAGGCACAGGATTCTGCCGCACGATCTGCCCAGGAAGTTCACGCCGAAAAAACACCGCGGCTTCACCATGCCGAGCTGCTTCATTCTGCTCCTCGGCTTCATCGCCTTCAGCAACATGGCCACGGAAGGCACCATGTACGACTGGAGCGCCGTGTACTTCGCCCAGGTAGTCCGTCCCGGCGAGGCTCTGGTCAGGGCCGGCTACATCGCCTGCATGATATGCATGGTCTGCTGCCGCTTCATCGCAGACCGGCTCGTGGTGCGCTTCGGCGCCATACGCGTGCTCCAGTTCGGCGGCCTCTGCACGGCGGCAGGCTTCCTGCTGGCCTGCCTCGTCCCCACCCTGCCGGCGGCCACCGCGGGTTTCGCAATGGTTGGCTTCGGCATGGCTCCCGCTATCCCGCTCTGCTACTCGCTCACCTCAAAAAGCCGCACCGTTTCACCGAGCGTGGCCATTTCCATCATTTCCACCATCAGCTTCTTCGGCATGCTGGCAAGCCCCGCCGGCGTGGGCATGCTCTCGCACGTCTTCGGCCTGCAGACAGCCCTCATGCCTCTCGCGGCCATGGGGCTCAGTATCATCGTGCTGGCTCCGCTTCTCACACGGGCCGAAAGGAACCAGTGACGTTTCCTCTGATAAACGGGAAAGGGCCCGGTGCGCGCAAACGCTCCGGGCCCTTTCCATATCATCTGATGCGGACTAACCGGCGTAGCCGTCCGGATGGGACTTATGCCATACCCAGGCCGAGCTGATGATCTCGTCTATGCCGTACTTCGGCTGCCAGCCGAGCACCCTGCGGGCCTTCTCGGAAGAGGCCACGAGGCGGGCCGGGTCGCCGGGCCTGCGTCCGGCCACCTGCGCTTTGATGGGAAGCCCCGTCACCCTGCGGGCGCTCTCAATCATTTCCTTCACGGAGAAGCCCTGGCCATTGCCGAGGTTGCAGACCGTGCTGGCTCCGCCCGCGGCCAGGTAGTCCAGACCGCGAAGGTGGGCGTCAGCCAGATCCATGACATGCAGGTAATCGCGGATGCAGGTTCCGTCGGGCGTGGGATAATCCGTGCCAAAAATGGAAATAGCCTCACGCTTTCCCATGGGCACCTGCAGGATGAGCGGAATGAGGTGGGTCTCGGGGTGGTGATCCTCGCCGATGAGGCCGCCCGGATACGCTCCGCCCACATTGAAGTAACGCAGGATCACGGAGCGGATGCCGTGGGCTTTCTCCGTCCACTTCATCATTTTTTCCATGATGAGCTTGCTTTCGCCGTAGGGGTTGGTCGGATTCTTTGGCGCGTCCTCGGGAATCGGCACGCTCTCGGGCTCACCGTACACGGCGGCCGTGGAGGAAAAAATCAGCTTGTCCACGCCATGGCGGACCATGGCTTCGAGCAGGGACTGCATGCCGCCCACGTTGTTGTTGAAATACTTGAGCGGCTTCGCCACGCTTTCGCCCACCTCGATGAAGGCGGCGAAATGGAGGACCGCGTCGATCCTGTTTTCCGTGAAGACCCTGTCGAGATCTTCGGCGGAGCGGATATCCCCCTTGTAGAATTTCGCGCCGGGGTGCACGGCTTCCCTGTGTCCGGTCACGAGGCTGTCCATGACGACCACCTCGTCGCCGCGCTCGACAAGAGCGCGCACGTTATGGGAGCCGATATAGCCGGCTCCGCCCACTACCAGTATCTTCATGATGAACTCCCCGGGCAGGCCCGAAGGCCCCCCGACTGTATTCTCGGTTACGCGCCGGCGCCGTCCCCGTCCTCAAGCGGTTCGAGCGGCTTCTCCTTCCATTCGCCGGGCATGGGCGCCGTGAGGTCTGCCCTGTCGCCCACATAGGGATTGAAATAGCCGTACCTGATCCAGGGGCAGGCCCTGCGCAGACGCTTCATAAACAGCCTGAGCCCCATGGAAGGTCCGTGATCAATGCCCTCCATGAGCTTCAGGTAATATTCGGGATCAATATTCAGGTTACGCCACTGAATCATGCTCACGCCGCCCTCGCCCACAAGATGCGTCAGCGCCTCAAGCTCATTCTCCGTGTCCGTGACGCCAGGGAAGAAGAGCAGATTCAGGGAAATGAACACGCCATGCTCCCTCGCCGTCCGTATGGAAGCCCTGACATCCTCAAAGGAATAATGGGGCCGGTAATAGCGGGAGTAGACCTCCTCCCTGGCGCTGTTGAGGCTCACGCGGAGGCTGGTCAGCCCGGCCTCAGCGAGGGCCCTTACGGCATCGGGACGGGAGGCGTTGGTGTTGCAGTTCACCGTCCCTCTGCCTCCACCTTCGCGGAAAAGGCGGACTGCATTGCAGAGAAGTTCCGGATTCATGAGCGGATCGCCCTCGCATCCCTGTCCGAAGGAGTAGATGGGGGTCTTCGTCTCGTGCTTCTCGTGTATGCGCATGACCTCGCAGATTTCCTCAGCCGTGGGCGTGAAGGTAAGCCGGCACTGCGGCGTGACGCCGATGGGCGAGCCGTCCTCCTGCTCGGAAATGCAGCCTATGCAGCGGGCGTTGCAGACCTGTGAGGACGGGAGCGGAGCCTCGTAGCGGCCGAGTACGAAATTTCTCGCGGCCGGACAGTCGTAGCGCAGAACGCAGTCGTTGACGATATGCCCGACAAGACGGTTTCCGGGATAGGCGGCCAGCATTTCGCGCACGCCTTTCTCAATCCTGCTCCTGTGCACCTTGTTGAACTGCTGCCTTCTGTCCTGATCCACCCTGTGGGCGCAGATCCAGAAGCGGTCCTCGGCAAACCCCACGGCTCCGTAGGCGAAGAGAGGCAGCATGGGCGCGTCAGGGTCGGTTTTGTACACGGGATGCGCGGACAGCGTGTAACCCGGAGCCGCGAAGGCGGCCACGGCCAGATCATCCGTTTCCACGGTTTCCCCAGTCTCAGGGTCAAGCCCCACGGCACGGCGGCCGGGAAGCAGGAAAAGCTCGCTTTCCGGAGGCAGGGGAATGAGTTCGTCCGGACGGGGCGTTCCCCACTGGCTGCCGCGGCGCCCCACCATCAGCAGGTAGGGATCGTCAAAAATGTTTCCCTGATCATCGGCCACGACCATGTGCGCCTGCACGTGTTCTGCCATCTCATCCTCCTCACGGCGGGAAAACGCCGCCAAAGTCGTCATATGTTACTCTCATACCGGGAAAACTGCAAAGAAGCCCCCATCCGGCCCCCTGCCGGAGCCATAAAAAACCATCTTCCCCGGAGCTCCCCCGGCAGCGGGCCGTGGAACCGGACCGGAGGCGCCCAGCTGAACAGACAGCCCTTCTCTGCTGAAGATTACGGATCAGCCGGAACACCCACGCGCCATCAGGCTGTGCCCGGAAGCTGTTTTTCGTGCACCGGTATATATCCACCCCGCTATGCCACAGGCGCGAGCCTTGCCCACAGGGCCATACTGGGATAGTAAAACCACAGTTTACGCGTTCCTTCCCGCTGACTGAGGCAGCCACGCCCGGTTGTCCCTTCTCACTTTTCCTTTCCCCATTCTGCAGGACACCAGGCAAATTGTCAGATTTTCTTTTTCATTTCCGGTATAACGTCCCCTTCGGACGTGCCCTAACGCCATGGAGTCCGACGTGCATCTGAACACATCGGTTCTCCGCACTGTTCTGCGCGCTGTCATCATCGCGGCCTCGGTTCTGGCCATCATCATTCTGTGCGCGCTCATCTTTCTGCAGCTCAACGCCGATTCCCTCGTGGCGGGCTACAGGGACAGGCTGGCTGAGGAAACGGGCTGCGGGATAGAGACAGGCAGCATAGGACTGAACGTCTTTCCTTCGCCCATGCTCTCCGTGGACGGCATCACCGTGAAGAAGGACGGTCTCACGTTCAGGGCTGAGTTCGCCTCGGTGCGCCCGAGCCTCTTCTATCTTGTGCGCGGAGAGTTCAGGCCCGAGCATTTCATGCTTGTGCGCCCCTCGGCCCGGGGCACGCTGCCCTTCAGCATCGCCGAAAAGCTGCGGCAGCAGAAAACAGCCGGCAGCGCGGACTCCGGGAACACCCTGGCCGAAGACGCCTTCGCCATACCGAGCCGCATCCGCAGAAAATTTCTGCCCCTGTACTGTTCCGCGGAAATCATGGACGCCGAAGCCGAACTCACGGACGCAGACGGCAGCCGTCTGCACCTGCGCGGCGCGGATCTCAGCATGGCCGTGCGGCCGCTCAGAAACCGCGCCCAGATGCGCGTCACCGTCTCGGAAGGTTCCCTTGTCATGGGAAACCGCACGTGGAGCGTTTCCAAAGTCGACATCGACAGCCAGACGCACGTGATCCGTCCCATGAGCAATATTGACATGAAGGTGCGCGGCTCAGCGTCCCTTCCCATCCTCTCCACACGGCTGCGCGTCGACGCGCGCATCACGGGCTCCCCTGAAGGCTTCACCACCGAGGGCTCGGCCTCGGGTGTCTACGTGTTCGATGCCACGCCCATCCCCTTCGAAATCACGGGAAAGGTAACTCCCTTCACGGCAAACGCTGACAGGCCGCCCTACGCTGATATCTTCCCCGCTGCCGGGAACGCCGGCGCGGCGGATGAACCTTACCCGGGAAAGGACAGGGCCCTGCATCTCATGCTGGGAAAGCTCGCCATGGGCACGGATTCGGCCGGTCTGGACGCGGTTCTGGCCCTGCGGGAGCCGGGGCCTGAAATTACGGGACGCCTCAGCCTCACCAAGGTGAGCCTCACCCGCTGGCTCAGTTTCGCGCGCTGGATCACGCCCGGCCTCCAGGCGTCCCTGGATCAGGTCTCCGAGGGCATCATCGATTTCACGCTGGACAGCCATGGCATGAAGGCTCCCCGCGTTACCGGCACAGCGGCAGACGCGGAGTTCCGCGGCGAGGGCGGTGTGGCGTCCTGGAAAAATCCCGTCGTCTACCTCAACCTGAAGAGCCGCGAGGTCGATCTCGGCGAAGCCCTCCCCGAAGCCCTGGGCGAACCCGTGACCGCGCCCATCTATACGCACAAGCCGCTCTCTGATCTGACCTCGGACGAATTCTGGGGACGCAGGGAGCGCGCGAAGGCGCCCGCGGCACGGGACGCGGAAGGAAAGCCCTCTGCCCCGGCACAGCCCCCCGCCGCCACGGCCCAAACCCCCGGGACAGCCGCAGCGGGGAAAAAGGACACGGAAAGCAGACAGGACACGGCGCAGCCTGACCGGAACACGGTTCAGGCTGATCAGAACAGCCAGGGCGGCCTCAGCTACGACATCCGTCTCTCAGCCGGCCTCATCCACTACGGAAAACTCAACATCAGGAACGGCGGCGTTGTCATCACGCCCCAGACCTCACAGCGCACGGGCATACGGGGCACGAACCTCGCCGTAAAGACGGACTTCTATGGGGGGCCCCTCACGGGGAACTGCTTCATCTACGGCACGCACATGACGCCCCTCTACGACATCACCCTGAAGGCGGGCAGCGTATCCGCCGCGGCGCTCAGAAAAGATCTCGCTGTTTTTCCGGCGGCAAAGGGAACCATGGACACGGTCATCGACGTCACCTCGAAGGGCCGCACGCTCGATGATTTCCTGGCCGGACTCCACGGCAAAATCAGCGTGGACTGCGCCAAAGGAAGCTTCAGCGCGTCCGAGACGAACGGACCTGACGGCCCCTTCACGGATCTCGATATCGACTGCGCCCTGCGCCGCGCCGCTTACGCGAAGAAGACCCTCGGCCTCGATGGGAAATTCAGCGTAAAACGCCAGGGAGCCTGGGACGCCCAGGCCACTCTGGACGGCATGCTCTGGTTTTCCGGCCAGAGCGACGGCATGCACTTTCAGAACCTGCCGTTCACGCTCTCGGTGAAGGATCTCGAAAAAGCCATCCCCGCCATGAAGGGAAAAGGGGTTCCTCTTAACGCGAATGGCACGGCGACGCTCAGCAGCAAAAACGGCACCCTCAGCGTGACGAAGAGCCAGATTACGCTGAAGGGCCTTTCTTCGAGGGCCAGCCTGACCATCCAGAAACAGGGACAGTCGTTCTCGGTCACGGGTGACATTCAGAAAGCCGACGTAAACGTGCCGGAATTCATGCAGGCGAACCTCGGCAGAAAGGCCGACACCCCGAACCAGTTCCGCCATTTCACGGGATCAGCCAGAATGGCCTGGAAGGACAGACAAATCACCCTGAGCGACCTGAAGACGGAAGTGAACGGCGTGCGCACCACGGGCAGCGTCACCGCTGACTTTGGCAGGCAGAAGCCTGATTTCGAATTCAAAATCAGGATGGCCGAGCTCGATTTCAGCCGGCTCACCGGCCAGAAGTCCGGCAGCGGCTCAAAAACAAATATCCCGGGCGGAAGCCAGAAGAGCTGGAACTTCAGCGCCATGAAGGACTTCTCTGCGAAGGGCACGCTCTCGGCGGGCAGCGCCGTGTTTGGCAAAATCACCATCCGCGACCTGCAGTGCCCCCTGCACCTCTCTGACGGCAGGCTCACCGTCTCGGGCCTCACGGGCGGCTTCTACGGCGGCACCCTTTCCCTCAACGGGCATGCCGTCTTCGACAAAGGACTCTCCTTCGGAGGACAGATGGCCGTGCGCAAATTCTCCCTGGGCGACGTCATGCGCGCCTTCGGCGCCACGTCGATCATCACGGGACAGGCCGCGCTCTCCGCCGACGTCACGGGCAGCATGTCGGGTCCGGATCAGCTGACCAGCGGCCTCAACGGCACCGCGCACTTCACTTCGGGCCAGGGGAGCTTCCAGAGCGTCGACAAGGAGGGGAAGCCCAAGGGCAAGCCCACGGTTTTCAGGGAGAGCAGCGGATCCGGGACAATTACGTCCGGCGTGCTGCGCACCCAGGACTTCCAGCTCAAAGGTGACGGCATGAAGGTGAATGGCACGGGAAAATTCGATCTCAACACCCAGACCATGAACCTCGATCTCAATGTCGATATGCCGGGTCTGCCCCTCATTCCGGTCTACGTGCACGGCCCCTTCTCCAATCCCAAGACCGTGGTCAACGGCGGCAAGGTCATACTCAATACTTTCGGCAGTCTGGCCAAAGGCGTCTTCGGCATATTCGGCGGCGTCTTCAACCTCTTCCGCCATGACAACAGCAGTTCCCACAGCGGCGAGGAATCAGACGTCTATTAGCGGTGTGGCCCCGTCAGGTCCCGCGGGGCCGGGGCAGGGACGCTGCGCTATGATCGTGGCAGGATCGTTTTCCTGCATTGACACAGCAATGGCAGGGGGGTAGATTTCCTTCAATTGTGTTTTTTTGCACAAACTTCCAAAGGAGGAATCCCCATGAATATTCTCATCTTCGGCCCCAACGGCAGCGGCAAGGGCACCCAGGGCTCCCTGATCAAGCAGAAATACAACATTGCTCACATCGAATCCGGCGCCATCTTCCGTGAGAACATCAAAGGCGGCACCGAGCTCGGCAAGAAAGCCAAGGCCTACATCGACCGCGGCGATCTCGTCCCGGACGAAATCACCATCCCCATGGTGCTCGATACCCTCAAGACCAAGGGCAAGAACGGCTGGCTCCTCGACGGCTTCCCGCGCAACATGGTGCAGGCCAAGAAGCTCTGGGACGCTCTCCAGCAGGCCGGCATGAAGCTCGACTACGTGGTTGAAATCCTCCTGCCCCGCGAAGTGGCCAAGAACCGTATCATGGGCCGCCGCCTCTGCAAGAACGACAACAACCATCCCAACAACATCTTCATCGACGCCATCAAGCCGAACGGCGACAAGTGCCGCGTCTGCGGCGGCGAGCTCACCGTCCGTTCCGACGATCAGGACGAAGCCGCCATCAACAAGCGTCATGACATCTACTACGACAAGGTGAACGGCACCCTCGCTGCCGCCTACTTCTACAAGGAACTCGCCAAGGAAGGCAAGACCAAGTACATCGAGCTCAATGGCGAAGGCACCATTGACGAGATCAAGGACACCCTTCTGAAGCAGCTTGCCTAATTCGGGCTTTCCCGGAAATAAAAAAGGCTCCGCCTTCGCGGAGCCTTTTTTTTGTCATCTGAAAAAGACGCTAGCCGCCGAGATAGGCCTTCTGCACGCGCGGATTGGCCAGGAGTCCCTTTGCCGTGTCCTCCATAACCACATTGCCCACCTCGAGCACGTAGCCGCGGCTCGCGAGCTTCAGGGCAGCGCGGGCGTTCTGCTCCACAAGGAGGACGGTCACGCCCTGTTCGCTGATACGGCGTATGGTGCGGAAGATACTCTTCACGAGAAGCGGGGCGAGACCCAGGGACGGCTCGTCAAGGAGCAGGAGCCTCGGCTGGGCCATGAGGGCCCGGCCCATGGCCAGCATCTGCTGTTCGCCGCCGGAAAGCGTGCCTGCCATCTGCGAGCGGCGCTCCAGGAGACGGGGAAAGAGCTGAAAAATCCATTCCAGCGTATTCTGCTTGATCGTCTCGCTGTGAACCTGAAAAGCGCCGAGCATGAGGTTCTCCTGCACCGTCATGGTGCCGAAGACGCGTCTGCCCTCAGGAGACTGGGCTACGCCGAGGCCCACCACCTGATAGCTCTCGTAGTCCAGAAGATTCTTTCCGTCAAAGGTGATGCGGCCCTCCCGGGGGTTCACGAGGCGGCTGATGGAAAGCAGCGTTGTGCTCTTGCCGGCGCCGTTGGCGCCCAGAAGCGTGACGATTTCGCCCTCGTCCACGTGCAGGGAAATGCCGTGCAGCACTTCCACGCTGCCGTAGGAAACATGAAGATTCTCGATTTCAAGCAGGGCCATGGCTAGTACTCCTCGTCGTCATCGGATCCGAGGTAGGCTTCGATGACCGCAGGATCCTTCTGCACCTCGGCGGGGGTTCCCTCGGCGATGAGCGTCCCGTGCTCAAGCACGACCAGTTTCTCGCAGATCTGCATGACGAGGCGCATGTCGTGCTCAATGAGCAGGACAGTGATGCCGCGGTTCCTGATGGCGTCGATGACGCGCATGAGGTCTTCCGTCTCCTGATCGTTCATGCCGCCGGCCGGCTCGTCCAGGATGATGAGCTTCGGATCAGAGGCCAGGGCCCTGGCGATTTCAAGAAGGCGCTGGCTGCCGTAAGCGAGACTGCCGCCCTCCTCGCGCCAGAACTTTTCGAGGCCCACGAACTTCAGCTCCTTCATGCAGCGCTCAACGGCTTCCTGTTCCTCCCGTCTCTGGGAAGGCAGACGGAACATGGAGGAGAAGAAGCCGGATCTGAGGCGGCAGTGCCTGCCGGCTAGGACGTTCTCCAGCACGGAGAGGTGCCCGAAGAGGCGTATGGTCTGGAACGTGCGGGCTATGCCGAGTTCCACGATGGTATGCGGCTTTCTGCCCCTGATGCTCTGGCCGTTGAAAAGAATGTCGCCGCGCTCGGGGACATAGTTGCCGGTGATGCAGTTGAAAACTGTGGTCTTGCCCGCGCCGTTGGGACCGATGAGCCCGACGACGGATCCCCTGTCCACGGTGAAATCAAGCTCATTGACGGCCACGAGGCCGCCAAAGATCTTGCTCATGCCTTCCACTTCAAGCAGCGTACTCATGACCGCTCCTCCGTACCGGGATCAGGGATCCTGTAGCGCCGCTGCCTCGGGGGCATGAGCCCCTGCGGACGCCAGACCATCATGATCATCATGGCCGCGCCGAAGAAGAGCATTCGCGCGGAGGAAAAGCCGCGCAGAAGCTCAGGCAGGCCGATGAAGAGGAAGGCGCTGACGAGTACGCCGAGCTGGCTGCCGCCCGCGAGAATAACCACGGCGAAGATGATAACCGACTCCATGAAGTTGAAGGAGGCGGGCGCGATGGTGGTCATCTTGGCCGCGTAGAGGGTGCCGGCCATGCCGGCCCAGAAAGCACCCAGCACAAAGGCCATGAGCTTGTAGTGGGTGACATTGACGCCGCAGGCCTCCGCGGCCACGTCATCTTCCTTGATGTAGTTCAGGGCACGGCCTATGCGCGAGTGCCACAGACAGTGGAAAAGAAGGATGGTGGCGCCGCACATACCCCAGACGAGGTAGTAAAACTGAATGCTCTTCACGATGCGGAAGCCGAAGAAGCGCGGACGCGCGATGCCGAAAATACCGTTCGAGCCGCCCGTGATGCCGCCGATGTCGTTGGTCAGCGCGATACGCACGATCTCCACGATGCCGATGGTCACGATCAGGAGATAGTCGCCGCGCAGATGAATGATGGGCCTCGCCACCACGAGGGCGACGAGCGCGGCGGCGAAGCCGGCCACGGGCATGGTCCAGAAAATGGACCAGTGGAACATGGTATTGAGGATGGCCGTCACGTAGGCGCCCACGGCGTAGAAGGCCGCGTGGCCCATGTGGAAAATGCCGGCCTGACCGAGAATGACATTGAGCGAAAGCGCGAGGATGGCGTAAAGGCCGATGCTCACGCACACGTCAGTCCAGTAGGCGTTGAGGAAAAGCGGCAGCACGAGGATAAGCACGGCCATGCCGATGCCGAAATAGGTCCGCCTGTCCTGAAAATCGAAGAGGAAACTCATAGCTTGTCCGCCGTACGTTCGCCCAGGAGGCCGGTCGGGCGGATAATCAGGATGAGAATGAGCACGAGGAAGGCCACGACATCCTTCCAGGCCACGGCAATGTAGGCCGAGGCCAGCGCCTCGCTGACGCCCAGGATGAGGCCGCCGATCATGGCTCCGGGAATATTGCCGATACCGCCGAGAATGGCGGCGATGAAGGCCTTGAGGCCGTAGGACCAGCCCATGAGGAAGTCAATCTGGCCGTAGTAGATGCCGACCATGATGCCCGCCACGCCGCCGAGCCCGGGGCCGATGAGGAAGACCAGGGAGATAACGCGGTTCACGTTGATGCCCATGAGCTGGGCCGCGCCCTGGTCAATGGCCACGGCGCGTATGGCCGCGCCTGTTTTCGTGCGCAGCATGAAGACCTGCATGGCCACCATGAGCACGACACAGCTCACGATAATCAGGATGCGCATGCCCGGGATGCTCAGGCCGAAAAGATGCACGGTGAAATCGGGGCGCAGAAAGTCGGGATAGACGTAGACGCGCGCTCCGTAGATGAGCATGAGCGCGTTCTCAAAGAAGATGGACGCGCCGAGGGCGCTGACCACGGCGGAAAGGCGTCCAGCATGACGCAGGGGCCTGTAGGCCACGCGCTCGAGCAGATAGCCGATGATGGCCACGAGCACGGCCACCATGACGCAGACCAGAAGGACTGCGGGAAGGGGGGAAAGGATGCCTGCCAGGTTGCAGCTCACAAGCAGGGTCAGGCCCAGATAGGCACCGATGGCGAACAGGTCGCCGTGGGCGAAGTTGATGAGCTTGAGGACACCGTAGACCATGGTGTAGCCCAGGGCCACGAGTGCGTAGATGCCACCGACGGCGAGGCCGTTGAGAAGTTGCTGAAAGAAGAATTCCATGATTTTGGCGGGGACGGAACGGGGAGGGTCTGAGCCCTCCCCGCTCCGGAAAATGCTAGTTCTTGGGCTGCAGGACGAACTTGCCGCCGTCCTCCACTTCGTAGATGCGGTAGAAGTCGCCGACGCGGTCGCCCTTCTCGTTGAATCCCATCTTGCCGGAAAGGGCGGGCTTGTCCTTCATGGTCTTGAGGTACTTGGCCATGTCCTCCGGATCGTACTTGCCGGCCCTGAGGGCATCCTCAATGGCGATGTAGGCGTCACCGGCCAGGACAGCCCACACGGAAACGGGCTGGGCATGGTAGGCGGCCTGATAATCCTTCAGGAAGGCCTTCGCTTCGGGGGTATCCATGTCCTGGGGCAGAGGCGGGCTGACGAAGAAGTAGCCTTTGGCTGCCTCGTTGCCGGCCACCTTCACGAGGTCGGCGTGGTTGGAGGCATCACCGCCCATCATGGGCACGTTCCAGCCCATTTCCTTCTTCTGGCGCAGGAGCATGCCGGCTTCAGGGTAGTAGCCGGTGAAGAAGATCACGTCAGGGTTGGCGGCCTTGAGCTTGGTCAGCGTGGCCGTGTAGTCGCGCTCGCCGGCGGTCAGGGCGTCAAAGAAGACGATTTCCACACCCTTGCCTTCCAGGCACTTCTTTGTCTGGTCGGCGAGGCCCTTCGCGTAGGAAGAATTGTCGTGCAGAAGGGCGATGCGTTTGAAGCCCTTCTTCAGAAGCTGCTCGGCAGCGAAGCTTCCCTGCGCGTCATCGCGGGGGCAGGTGCGGAAGAAGAGCGGGAGGTTCTTTTCGGAAAGACGGATACTCGTGGAGCCCGTGGCGATCTGCAGGATGCCGGCCTCGTCGTAGATGTTCTGGCTGGCCTCGGTCACGGCGGATCCGTAGGTGCCGATAACGGCCTTCACGTCAGAGGAGGCGAGTTTCTGGGCGGCCAGGGCAGCGGAGCGGGGATCGCCGGCGTCATCCTCGACGACAACCTCGATCTTCTTGCCGTTGATACCGCCCTGCTCATTGGCCTTCTTTACCTGAAGGTCAACGATGTTCTTCATGTCGAGGCCTTCGGAAGCCCACTTGCCGGTCATGGGGCACATGAGACCGATTTTATAGGTGTCAGCGGCCCGGGCCTGCAGCGGAAGCGCAAGGACAAGGGCCAGACAGCTCATCCAGAATACAGAATGTTTCACGGTTCCCCCCGTTTTTTGAGCTTGGCCGGCCGCTTCGTGCGGCCCGGCAGGACAATTTTCAGTCCGGAACGAACCTAGTTACCGTATTTATGCCGAAAAAAAAAGCCCCCGGCCTGCTTTCGGATACGCCGCTTTCTCCCGGCACAAAACCGTGCCGGGGAACAGGCGTTCCGGCAGACGGGAGCCGGGGCCCCTGGGCCGTTCAGAATCAGGAAAGATAGGCGGTAATGGCGCAGAGCGTGTCCGGAACGGCTGAAGCGTAGCGGCCGTACACAACCTGTGTGTCCGCACCGGCCCTGAGGGCCAGCTCAAGGTCCAGGGCTCTCGCCGCGAGAAAACGGCAGCCGAGATGGCCGGCCTTTTCGCGCACCTCATGCACGATGACCTGGGCGTCTCCCCCGCCTCCCCTGTTGAGGGCGGCGAACACGTGGTCCACACTGTCCCTGGCAAGGCCCATGAAGGCGCGCAGCTCGGCAGCGTACCCGGCCCGTCCTCCGGCCTCATTCAGGCCGCTCTTCCAATCCAGCATCTCCTCACTTGACATAAAACTCTCCGGGAATCGGTAAAAATCAGCAAAAGAAAAACGCTCTGCCCCGAATGGTTCCGGCGGCAGAGCGCCTGATATGCTCTCAAACGGCACCGCTGTCCAGAGCGGCTACCGTTCAATCTGATGGGAAAACTGACCGCCAGACACGTAGAACGCGTTGTCCACGATGAACAGCGCGTTCGGGTCTATGCTGTCCACAAGGTTTTCGAGCCGCTTCAGGGCCACATTATTGGTCACCGTCAGGAGGATTTCCCTGTCTGTGCCCGAATAGGCGCCCTTGCCGCGCATGACGGTGACGCCGAAGCGCTCGCTCACGAGGATGGCCTCGCTGATCTCCTCCCCGTGATCCGAGATGATAAAGACCAGCTTGCGGCGGTTGAAGAGCCCGAGCACGTACTCGAGCACGCTCGCCGATATGAACATCATAATGAGCGAGGCCATGATTTTGTCGAGCGGCGTTCCCGTGGAAAAAGCCGTGGCGAAAAGCACCACGTTGAACAGGAAGGTGCACTGGCCGATGGCGATGTTCCACCGCTGTTTCATGGCCACGCTGATAATGTCAATGCCTCCGCTCGATCCGAGGGTGCGCAGCATGACGCCGCTGCCCGCACCGAACATGACGCCGCCGAGCACGGCCGCGTATATCTCATTCTGCAGGGGAATGGTAAAGTTCATGAGCAGGAGAATCTTGCCGGCGGCCGAGGTCACCACTGTGCCGTAGGCCGTGTAGAACAGGAAGCGCCTGCTCACGAAGAACCAGCCCCAGACGAAAATGGGGGCCGAAAGCAGGATGTACCAGGTCGAGGCGTCAAAGAGCGAAGTCCAGTAGTTGGCGAGCAGGGCCATGCCCATGACGCCGCTGGAAAGGAATCCGTGCGCGGGAGAGATGCACTGCAGGCAGACGGCGTTCAGGATGCCGCCCACAGTGAGCCAGAGCAGATTCCACCACACCGATTCGGCGCGGCGTCTGTTGAAGGTGCTTTTCAGCAAAGGAGGAACTCCGTCCGTTAGAAGAAATACCTGCCCGCGACCTGCCAGATCATGCGGGCGGCGATGATAATCAGGAAGAGAGCGAAGACCTTCTTCAGCTTGGCCGTCGGCAGGGCGTGGGAAAGCCTGGCGCCCAGGGGGGCGGTGCAGAAACTCACGGCCGCGATGCCGGCCCAGGCAAAGAGACTCACGTAGCCGAGACAGCCCTCGGGCAGCGCGGGATCTCCCCAGCCGCCAACGATGTAGCCTATGCTGCCGGCCACGGCAATGGGAAAGCCGATGGCAGCGGACGTGCCGACAGCCTCATGCATGGGAACGTTGCAGAAGGTCATGAACGGCACGGACAGCGTGCCGCCGCCAATGCCGACGAAGCTCGAAACGCCGCCGATGACCGTGCCCACGCCCATGGTGCCCCAGGTGCCGGGAATGTCGCGGCTCGCCTTGGGACGGTAGCCGGAGAGCATCTGGCAGGCCACAAAAAGGATGAACACGATGAAGAATACCTTCAGGAACGTGGTGGGCATGTGCGTGGCCACAAGGCCGCCGCAGAAGGTGCCTACAAGGATGCCGGGTGTAATCTTGGCGAAGATGTCCCAGTGCACGGCCCCGCGCTTTGCGTGGGCGCGCGAGCTCGAGATGGACGTGATGACAATGGTGGCGAGAGACGTCCCGAGAGCCAGCTGGTGTATGAGCTCCGGCGGATAGTGGAGCCATTCAAAGACGATATCCAGCATGGGGACGATGACGATGCCGCCTCCGACGCCAAGCAGGCCAGCCAGAAGACCCGCCACGGCGCCACAGCCCATGAATACGAGGATGGGCACAAGCAGAGCCGAAGAAAATACCATGGCTTTCTCCTTGAAAAAAAAATAGACTTTCGTAATACGCAGTCGCCTGCCGTCTGTCCAGAGATGAGGAACCTCTTTACAAGCGGGGGAGCCCCGAGTAAATTCCAGGGCATGAACATACGGCTATTCTGTATCCGGCTCAGTGCGCATTTCTGCGCCGATGAGGCTGCCAGCCAGGCAGTTCTTCAGCCGTTTTCTTATTCCGCCTCCTGAGGGCGGTTTTTTTTTGCCAGAAAACCAGACACCAGAACCACATTATACCAATACGGGCCCCGGAACGCACAGCACGGAACGGGAAGGGGCCGGCTGGAGGGCAGCTGTGAACAACGACAATCGATACCTCTGGAAACATAAGGACCTGCTTGATGTGAGCCAGCTCAGCAGGGAAGACACCGTACATCTTCTGGACCTTGCCGCCAGCTTTCAGGAAATCAACAGGCGCCCGGTCAAAAAAGTCCCGACCCTCAAGGGCAAGACCGTAGTGCTCTTCTTTTCCGAAAACAGCACGCGCACCAAGACAAGTTTCGACATGGCGGGCAAGCGCCTTTCCGCCGACACCTTCGCCCTCTCCAAATCCGGATCGAGCATAAACAAGGGCGAGACACTCAAGGATACGGCCCAGACCCTCATGGCCATGAATCCCGACGTCATCGTCATCCGCCATTCCGCAAGCGGCGCGGCGGAATATCTTTCGAAGCTCCTGCCCTGCAACATCGTCAACGCGGGTGACGGCTGGCACGCCCATCCCACGCAGGCTCTCCTCGACAGCTACGCCCTGCGCCAGGTCTGGGGGAACGACTTCACCGGAAAGACGCTCTGCATCCTCGGCGACATCGACCACAGCCGCGTGGCCCGTTCCAATCTTTACCTGCTCAACCTCCTCGGCGCGAAAGTCCGCATCTGCGCCCCCCGCACCCTGCTGCCTGCCGGCGTGGACAGCTGGAACTGCGATGTCTACACCAATGTCGAGGAGGCCGTCCGCGGCGTGGACGCCGTCATGTGCCTCAGACTGCAGCTCGAGAGGCAGGAAGCCGGCCTCCTGCCCGATCTCATGGAATACTCGCGCCGCTACTGCCTCACGAAAAAGCGCCTCGCCCTGGCCAAACCGGGAGCGTACATCCTCCATCCCGGCCCCATGAACCGCGGCCTCGAAATCGCCGATGACATCGCCGACACACCGCAGAGCCTCGTGCTCAACCAGGTCTCGGCCGGTGTCGCCGTGCGCATGGCCATTCTCTACCTTCTCACCACCCGCAACGAAGGCTAGCCGCGGATACAGGCCAAGCCCCGAATTTTTCTGGAGGAACCATGAAATTTTTTCTGAAGAACGCGAGACACCTCGGCGCCCCCGTCGACCTGCTCTGCGAAGACGGCAAAATCGTAACCATGACCCCCGCGGGCAAAACGCCGGCTCCCGAAGACGCCCAGACTGAAGACGCGGGCGGCCTCGTTCTGCTCCCCGGCCTCACGGACTGCCACGTGCATCTGCGCGAGCCCGGCTTCGAATGGAAGGAAGACATCGGCACCGGCCTTGAGGCTGCCGCCCACGGCGGATTCTGCCAGGTCATGTGCATGCCCAACACCAAACCCGTCAATGATTCCGCTTCCGTCACCCGCTTCATGCTCGAGCGCGCCCGCACCACGCATCCCGCAGGCCCCCGCCTCTACCCAGTGGGCGCCGCCAGCGTGGGACTCGCCAGCAGGGAAATGGCCCTTCTCGGCGAACTGAAGGACGCCGGCTGCGTTGCCATCTCCAATGACGGCAGACCCATGACCAATACCGAACTCATGCGCCGCACAATGGAATACGCGTGGGATCTCGGGCTCGTCTTCACGGATCACTGCGAGGATCCCGATCTCGCCAAAGGCTACCTCATGAACGAGGGCCAGGTGAGCGGCAGGCTCGGCGTCATGGGCCAGCCCGTTGTGGGCGAGGCCATGCAGGTCGCGAGAGACGTCATGCTCTCCGAGTACCTGAACATCCCGATCCATATCGCCCACGTCTCCTGCAGGATGTCCGCTGACATCATCGCCTGGGCAAAGAAGCGCGGCGCGAAGGTCACGGCCGAAACCACGCCCCACTATCTCCTCCTCGATGAGTCGGAGATGGAGGGCTACAACACCCTGGCCAAGGTCAACCCGCCCTTAAGGACGCCCGATGACCGCGAGGCCATGCGCGAGGCCGTAAAGAACGGCACCATCGACATCATTGTCACGGACCACGCCCCGCACATCGCCATGGAAAAGAACACCACTCTCGACCTCGCGCCCAACGGCATCACGGGGCTCGACCTCTCGCTCACGCTCATCTGGTCGCTGGTCGGGGACGGCGTCATCACCGAGGCCGACCTCATCCGCCTCATGACCGAAAAGCCCGCCGAGATCTTCGGTCTTCCCTGCTGCCGCTTCAATCCCGGCGATCCGGCTGACTTCATCCTCTTCGATCCCGAACTCGAGTGGACGGTCACCCCGGAAACGCTCTACTCCAAAAGCTTCAACACGCCCTACCTGAACAAAACCGTCAGGGGCCGCACGGCGCACAGCTGGATCGGCGGCGTGAAGCTCTTCTAACAGCATCCGCAAAGAATATATGTCTGCAGGGTCTCCTCCCGTCAGGGCAGAGACCCTGTTTTTTCACACGGCGGCTTCCGCCGCCGCGTTCCGACAGAGGAGGTTCTGCCATGCCTACGCGCAGTCCCGTCGTTGCCAATCAGTTCTATCCCGGCAGCCGTGAAGCCCTCGAAAGCATGCTCGATGAGCTCTTCCGGCCCTTCGCCGGCAAAAGACCGGCGTCCGCACCCTTTATTTTCATGCTGCCCCACGCGGGCTACATCTTTTCAGGGTTCACGGCCGCGGCCACGCTGGAAGGCGTCAGACTGCCGGAACGTCTCGTGATTCTCTGCCCCAACCACACAGGGTACGGACGCCCCTTCGGCGTGTGGCCCGACGGGAAGTGGCTGACGCCGCTCGGTTCCGTGGACGTGGATGCGGATATGGCCTCCCGTCTCACTGAGGCCGGCCTCTTCGAGGCAGATCTTCTGAGCCACGAACGGGAGCATTCCATCGAGGTGGAACTGCCTTTCCTGCAGCACGTGACCGGAGGGAAGACCCCGCTTATCACTCCTGTATGCATAGGAACCCAGAATCCCAGCGCGCTCGAATCCGCGGGCTCCATCCTCGCCGCGGCCCTGCGTGAGGAGAAGAGCGCCGGCATTCTCGTCAGCAGCGACATGAACCACTACGAGGACGAGAACACCACAAAATACAAGGACAGCCTGGCTCTCGGAAAGGTGCTCGCCGAGGATCCGGAAGGCCTCCTCGATGTCTGTTCAAAGCACGGCATCACCATGTGCGGCGCCGGTCCCATGGCCCTCGCCCTCTTCTGCCTGCGCGAACTCAGGGACGGGAAACCCGCCTCAGAGCCGGCGGAACTCGTCATGCATGACACCTCTGCCAGAGCGGCCCGCGACACCACGCATGTGGTGGGCTACGCCGGCGTCCACATTTTCGCCTAACCACCCAACAGGGAGACACGCATGCGCGAAAAAATCCGCACCATTCTTCTTGCCTGCGCCATCATGTGCGCGCCGGCAGTTCTCGCAGGCTGCCCGGATTTCAGCTCCGGAAGCTTCCTGCCGGAACGCGGCCCCCGCGCCCTCAATATCTACGGCGACATCGCTCCCGACTTCGACACGAGGCTCCAGGCGGGCCTCGAGCAGGAAGCGAAGAACGAGGGCTTCACCGGCTACAGCGATGAAAATTTCACCAATATCCGGCGCGTCGGGATCCTCAGCAGAGTCTTCCCCACCCTGGGCTACTCTTATGACGCAACCATCAACCAGGCCATGCACGACGACAAAGTGATCCAGCTCGTCCAGAATGACGCGAGGAGCACCATTGATATCCTGCGCACGGCCATAAAAGCCATGGACGAACCCAATCCCCAGTCCATGGTGGACAGCGGCTGGCTCCACAAGGATACTCTCGAGCTTCTCGCTGCCACCAAGCGCAGGGCAGCCATGTAGCTCCAGGAAAAATTCCTGATCAGAAAAGGGGACAGCGCAGTGCGCTGTCCCCTTTTCTGTCTGCCTGAAAAAATCTACTTCCAGAGGCCGGCCTTCTCACAGGGATCCTTCACGAACCTGTTCTCGTTGCCCTGCAGCTTCTCGATGCGGGAAGCCCGGGTGCATTCCCACTGATCCACCGGGTACATTCTGTTCCAGCTCTCAAAAAGCTGTTTCTGCTGACGGCTCAGGTTGTAACGGGGATAGCTGTCATCCATGTAGAGCGCCGCGCGGGCCAGCTGGCCGCGGGCGGCTTCCGGCGGTTCGGCCCTGTGATTCTGCTCGTCGACCTTCATGGGGCAGGAGCCGAAGGTGGATTCCATGTCCGGCAGCATGGCGTAGTTGTAATTGCTGCGCATGGCGTTGACCGCGCCCACGGCAGGGAAGAGATTGTACATGTCAGCCTGCATGAAACGGTATTCCTGGTTCACCTTTTCCGCGCAGCTGCGTCCCTTGAAAGGCTTGCCCTTCCTGTCCACGCACTGGGCGTCGCCATCACGCCATTCGGCAAAGGCTCTTCCGAAGTTTTCGGCAGGCACGCTGTGCTCCCACTCCACGCGGTAGGCGCGCTTCAGGAAGCGCGGCGTGCTGAAGCTGTCCGGCACCTCGACCTTCTTGTCCGCGCCGTACCGGTAGCCGCAGTAAATGGTCACCATATGGTCAGCGTACACCTGGCGCTCCAGCATGCGCTTCGCCTTGTTAAAGCTGTCATTGGTGGTGTTGCCCGCGGCCTGCGCCGGGGCAGCGCCTCCCAGACAGACGAAGGCGGAAAAAAGAAGGGCACACAGCATCGCGGTTTTTTTCGGCATCTCTCGCTCCTCGGAAACATATCATTCAGGGAAGGCGCGGCGCGCCTCCGTCCCGTCCGGCTTCTCCCCGCGTTTTCCGCGCGGCAGACGTTTTCCGTACCGGGGGAACCAGCTCCCTTCTATACGGCACAGCCTCCCCCAATGCAAACGGGACGGGAGCGGGGCCTCTACACCAGAAGCCCCGAAGCCGCAGCCAGAAGAACGAGGATCTCCAGAAGCGCGATGGCGGCCTCAAGTTTCCGGCGGCTTCTGAGATACGACCAGGTGAGCTGCGCATAGCAGACAACCGTTACGCTGGCGAGCAGGGCAAGGCCGATAAAGTTCGCCATGTCGCCCTTGCTGAGAAGCCTGAGCCAGCCCCACCCCTCAGGGATGTGCGCGGCCGCCCGGTATTCCGCGGCACTGTGCACCCAGAGCTTCGGCATCTCCTCCAGAGGCACGAGCGGTTCCGTTATGCCGGAAACATAAAGAACATAGGTCACCAGCATGACGGCGAAGCTCAGGACCGCGCCGTGGGCCAGCGTGGCCGCGTAGCGCGTCTGGGCCGGTCCGGCCTTCACTTCGGCGAGCCGGCTGTCCTTTGCGATATCTGTGTGTTGCTGAGCCATAACACTCTCCTTTCCTTCTACCAGCCGAGGCCCTTCATGAGGGCCCTCACGCCTGAGAAGAACAGCACGACAATGACCATGTAGCGGACGAACTTCGGCTTGGCATGGGCGAGCAGGCGCACGCCGACGAGAGAGCCGAGCATGAGCCCCATAATGGACGGAATGGCCATCAGGGGGATGACGCAGCCCTGGTTCAGATAGACCCAGGCCGCCGCCGTATCCGTCACGGAAAGCAGGAACTTGGAGGTTCCCACGCCGACCTTCAGCGGAACGCCCATGATAAGATTGAACGCGGGAACATTGGCCCAGCCCGCGCCGAGACCGAACATGCCGGCCATGATGCCGATGACGATGAAAAGGAGCAGGGCAGGAAGCGTGTGATGCGTCTTCCAGTTCACGATTTCACCGGTAGTGGGCTCGAGGAAACTGCCGCGTATGCCCAGGGCCAGGCCGACGGCGTCCTGCTTTGTCACTGTGGGAACCGCCGAATTTCTGTAAAAGAGAAGCAGGAAGGCAATGCCGAGTATGGTGCAGCCGAGGCAGGTCTGAACGATGTCCGTGGGCAGGGCAAGGCCGATGACAGCGCCGGCAACAGAGCAGGCCGAAGCGATGAGCGCAACGGGCAGCGTAAGCCTCAGGCTCGCGAGGTTGCGGCGCAGAAGGCCGGGCCCGGCGGCCAGGGCGCCCGCGAGGGCCACCATGAGGCCGGTGCCCCTCACGAAGTCGAGATGAAAGGGAAAGAAGCCTGCCACAAGAGGCACGAAGAGAACGCCTCCGCCCACGCCGGCCATGACGGCGATAATGCCGAGCACGAAACAGAAAACGAGGAGGCATCCGGGCCAGAACCACCACGGGTGACTGTCTGTCTGATCCGCGGCACCGGAATCTGCCGCGGCAGCCTGGGCGGTCGGAACGCTGTCCTGCGCCTGCCCCGCGGCTGCGGGGACCGGGGACAATCCGCCGGACGCAGCAGACTCACCCTGCACCATCTGAGCCGCGGCCTGACCGGACGGATCCGGGGCCGCGGAACCCGCGTGAACAGGAAGTCCGGCCAGCAGAAGGAAAAACACGACAGAGGAAAAAACGAGACCGCACCGGAAGGCAAGCCTGCGGAGGAAAACGTCCGTCTTACACGTTCTTTCCTTACTATCTCTGTCTTCCGTGATTCGCACACCCCGCTGAGCCATACGCAGTCTCCTTTGTCCCCCACGGCTGTCTGAACCCATGGGCGGGGACTGACGGCAGGGAGGACAGCACGACGATAACCATGACAGGACAGAACAGCCGCGGACTGCAGAGGCCGGCCGCCGGCAATGGAGAGGCGGGCATGGGGACCGCCCCGGCGGAATGGCCGCCGCGAAGATGACGCAGCCTCTGGTGTATGTATCCCCGGATCCAGCTCCTGTCCGTGACAAAAAGCAGGGAAACAGGTGCGGTTCTCAGGCTCTGAAGCCGCCGGGGACACAGGGACGGGAAAGGAAGCGGCGGTTACGGCAGCTTCTGATGCGGAAGAAAAAACAGCGTTCCGCGGAGAAGCGGGGAGAACAGCAGAAGAAAACAGGTAAAAACAGCAGCCTGGAGCATAGCGTCCTCCTTTCGGGGAATTTTTAACTGATAATCATTATCGTTATACACCTGTTTTCTTTTCTGGCAATACTCTGCCCCGGTTTTTCTCTCCTCCTGAAACCATGTAAGCCCGGGACCCCAGACAGGGTCCCGGGCTTACATGGCGCACTCCGGAATAAACACTTCTGCACTATCCGGCGTTTTCTTTTTCTCTCACGTGTCACGCCATCAGGCAGGCACCTTTTCAAAAGGCAGGAGGATGCGGAAGCAGGTGTTTCCGGGCAGGCTTTTTTCCAGTTCGATGCGCCCCTGCCGGGTCTCCACCAGGCTCCTGCACACGGCGAGCCCGAGGCCCTTGCCCTTCCCCACTTCTCTTGTCGTGAAGAACGGCTGAAAAATATCACCGCACACGGCTTCCGGAATGACTTCACCGGTATCGCACACGCGGATTTCGACAACCTTTCCCGTGGATCCGTCCGTGCCGTCGCCGAAGAGCGTTTCCTCGCTCCCCCCTTCCACGGCCCGCACGCGGCCCTCCACTGTGAGCTTTCCGCCATCCGGCATGGCGTCAATGGCGTTTTCCACGAGGTGCAGAAGCACCTGCCGCATTTCGAGCCGTGATCCCAGGAAAGCCGGCATGGCGGGATCAATGCGCATTAGGGCCTCCACGCCGCAGTCTTCAAGCCTCGTTCTGAACATGCCGAAGACCTCTTCCGTCACTTCGGCGAGGTTGACGGCTCGGCTTTCCTTATCGAGCCCGCGGCCGAGCACAAGCAGCGTGCCCGTGAGTTCCCGGACTCTCCGGCTCTGACGCTTGATGGTGGCTATGGCCCCGTCCATTTCTCTCAGAAGCGGCCGGGGAACGGACTGCATCTCATCTTCCATGAGAATGTCCTCTATCTCGCCGGCCGCCTGAAGCATGATATTGACGGGATTATTGACCTCGTGGGCTATGCCCTGCGTGAGACGCTCCAGGGTGCGCATGCGCGCTGCCTCGGCGAGGATTTCCTGCTGCCTGGCCTTTTTCTGATGTTCCCTGGCGCGGGACAGGACCTTTTCCACAGCCTCGAGGGTCACAGGCTTGGCCAGCCAGTCAAAAGCCCCGGACCTGAGCGCCCTGGCGGCCACGCTGACCTGCGCCGCACCTGTCAGCATGCAGCAGATAACGGGCGCAGGCATGAGACGTATCTTTTCAAGGAGCCCGATCCCGTCCATGCCGGGCAGCCCCACGTCGAGAAAGGCCACGTCCGGGGCCTTCTCTCCGATGAGGCGAAGCGCTGTTTCCGCATTCGGGGCACAGCGCACGGTATACCCCCGCAGACGGAGACGATCGGCCAGGAGACCGGCAAACGCCATTTCATCGTCCACGAGCAGAATGTCCATGCTTCGCCTCCAGCCATAGGGAAATCAGGGCTCCGGAAAAATTTCAGCCCGGGGGAGCACGAACCGGAAAGGACGGCTCCCCTTTGCTGCGGGCTGCCGAAAGGCTACTTTCTGTCCTTCATGAGATCTTTCTCGCGCATCACCTCACGGGCGGAATCGAAGTCACCGCCCTCGGCCATGGCCGCGGCCACATAAGGCTTCTCGATACGATCGCGGTAGGCGAGACGGATGCAGTTCAGAAGATCATCGATATCCATGGGCTTGCGCAGGAAGCTGTACGCGCCCATACGGAACGCGGAGGCTTCCTCCGCGTCGCCGCCATGGCCGGTCAGAATGATGACCTGCACCTCAGGATTGGTCTTCTTGACGGCGCGCAGGACTTCAAAGCCATCGATGCCGGGCATCCTCAGGTCAAGGACAATGACGTCCGGCGGATTGGCCTTGACCTTTTTGAGGCCATCCTCGCCGTTATAGGCCACGGCGGCATCAAAGCCGCGCAGGAAGAGCCTGTCCTTCAGCGTGTCCACAAACTGGACTTCGTCATCGATAAGCAGGATTTTAATGGGTTCCTTCGACATAACGACTCCTTAGAGTAACCGGTTGAGGCGCAGCCCGCACGGTGGTTACGCGTTCTGCCCTGTTCCCAGGGACAGCCAGAAATGTTTTTTATCGTCCTTGTTCCAGATCATGAGCCTGTCGCACCAGCCGCCGGCGTCGGGCATGATGGAGGGCGTGCCTGTGAGCGCCGAGACAACGATATCCTTGGAGGCGCCTCCGGCGATGAGCGTCAGAAGTATCCCGGCGCCGTCCTTCCGGCGCATCGCCTTCATGCCCACCTTCACGTCGCCGCCGGCCGAGGAGCAGATGTCAAAGACCCCGAGCAGATCCATGAACACATCCATCACGGGCTTGGCGCACCACACGGGCTCGTCACTGGACTCGGATACGAATTCCATATGGAAGCTTCTGGCGCGCCGCCTGGCGAGGACGCTGAAGACGGCTGTCACGCGGGAAAGGTCGCACTGCTGTCCGCTGCTCTCCCCCGCCGCCACGGCCTCGCCGAGGAAGTCCACGGCGTCGGCAAGCTCGGACGCGCGGCTCACCTGGCGCTGCACGTCCTCGAGCCCTTCCACCGTCCTGTCCTTCATTTCCTTTGATATATTCCCGGCCGCATCGCCGCCGCGGGCCTGAATGCGGGCCACATCAGACGCAAGCCCGACGGATTCCCGTATCACGGCGAGGGCGTTGCGCAGCTCATGCATGGCCGAGGCCAGGAGCCTGGAAGTACATTCGCTTCTGTCCATGAAATTATCCCTTGTTATCCTTCCCGTCCGCGTCCCGGGCGGAGTTCGCGGCCTCGCCCACAACGCGGAGGAACTCATTGAACGGCACGGGCTTGGTCAGGCAGGTGTAGGCCTGCTGCGCCGGGCCGTCGCCGCAGCCGTTTTCGCCGGTCTGTCCCGTGATGAGGATGACGGGCAGTTTCGGGTAGCGGCGGTTGAGTTCGGCCAGAACCTTGTTGCCGGGGAGCCCGGGCATGAAGAGATCGAGCACAACGACATCGGGCATGTCCTCCTCAACGGCAGTCAGCGCAGATATGCCGTCATGCACGACCCTGACCGAGTAATCCCTGAGTTCCAGGCGCTCGGCCAGCGTATCCACATATTCGGTTTCGTCATCTGCAAGCAGCACCTTCAGTCCCATTGCGTATTCTCCTTTTATCCCGGGCTGTTACGCCTCTTCCTGCGGTTTGACATAGGGGATGGCAACGTGGAACGCCGTACCCTTGCCTTCTTCGCTCTCGACAGAGATCTCGCCGCCGAGCCGGCGCACTATGCCATAGGTGATGAACAGGCCGAGTCCGTGCCCGTTCTCTTTCTTCGTGGTGTAGAACGGCTCAAAAATGCACTTTCTGACTTCCTCACTCATGCCGCAGCCATCGTCAATGACGCTTACCACAACGGATTTCGGATCATTGGCTTTCAGCGTTACTTCCACATGTCCGCCTTCGCTGACAGCCTGGATGGCGTTGCCGATGAGATTGAGGAAGACCTGCTGGAGCTGGCCGCGGTCACTTGTGACCTCGGGGAGGCTCCTGTCGAGATCCGTCTTCAGCTCGACATTCTTGTGCCTGGCGTCGCTCTCGACGAAACTCATGGTCTCCTCGATAACCTCGGAGAGCTGCATCTGCTGCATGTTGGCTTCCATCCTGCGCGTGAATCCGAGCAGGCGGTGCGTAATGCCGCGGGCGCGGTCAACAGCTGCGCCGATGCTGCTGATGAGCTTGACGATGCGGTCCTTCTTCGGGAAGTCGTCCATGGCATTGAGGTAATCCATGGCGAGGCCAGCCTTCTCGTTGATGATGGCGAGAGGATTGTTGACCTCGTGCGCCACACCGGCTGCGAGGCGGCCGATGGAGGAGAGCTTCTGCGTGTGCTCCATCTGCGCGAAGACGGCCACGCGGCGCTCATCAGACGCCTGGAGGCGCTTCATAAGGAACTTCATGAGAAGGAAGGTGGCAACGATGATAAGGGCCACGCCGAAGCCGAGAACCAGCAGAATGTCGGACTGCAGCGCGCTCATGGGCCGCAGAATGGACTTTTCGGGCTTGACCGCCACCATCATGAAATCGGTACCGGGAATGCTCGCGTACGCTCCGGCCCAGCGGGTGCCGTCAGTTCCCGAAAGCCTGCCGGACGTGATGGTGTAGCTCACGGCAGGCAGGGGAAGCGGACATTTTTCCAGAAGACTGCCAAAATTTTTTGAAGGCGTCTGAAGGAGCTTTCCGCCATTGAGAAGGAAAATATCCGTCTCACCGGACTGGCCTACCGTGGCCAGGATCCTGTCGAGCTGACGGGTCTCGATGGTCGCCTTCAGAACCCAGCTGCGGCCGCCCGCGCCGAGATGGCCGACAGCGAGCACGAGGTGGGGAACGCCGCGCGCGCCGGAAATGATGTCGGAAACCACCTTGCCGTGCACCTGAACGTCTTTCCACCAGGGCTGGGTTGAATAGTCAACGTTCTGCAGCTGATAGGGGCCCACGTAGCGTGTCTGGATGCCGTCCTCGTTGATAAGGCCGAGATCCACGAATCCGGTGAACTCGCTGCGCAGGGCAAGAAAAATGCGGGTCAGGTTTTCCTCATTGGACAGCTGGCCGTATGTATAGGCCTGCGAGATGAGGCTCACAGTGGAAAGGCGCTCCCCGAGAAGCACTTCCAGAGCCGAGCTCGTGCGCTGTACCACGTCGCGCAGGGGAACTTCCGTCTCCCGCGAGATGGAGGCCTGGTACTGGTTGTAATTGATCCACGAAAGCACCAGCAGAGGCGCCACGGATACAATGATCATCAGGAAGGAAAGAAGACGGCCCAGCGAGCGGTAGCGCCTGGGGGACACGTCGTCCGATACATCCCAGAGTTTCTTGAAGCCCCTGACAATGGCGTCAAGCATTTCATCCTCTCCTTAGCCCATGCAAACATTTCCTCCCGGAGGGCTGCCCGGCCGCAGCCCCCGGGAAGGAGACGTTTTCCTGCGCGGGGATTGCTTTTCTCCATCCCTGCAGCAGGACGGTTCAGCGTCTCTACACGAGAATGCCGGAAGCCGCAGTCACCAGAACGATGATCTCAAGGATGGCTATGACTACCATAATTCCCTCTTTGGACTTTATAAAGGACCAGGCAAGCTGAACGTAGCAGATCAGGGTAACACTGGCGAGGAGAGCGATGCCAATGAAGTTCGCCATATCGCCCTTGTTGAGGAGCTTGATCCAGCCCCACCCCTGGGGAATGTGGGCTCGCGCGAGATATTCAGCGGATCTGTGCACCCACAGTTTCGGCATTTCCTCCAGAGGAACCAGAGGCGTGGTCACGCCGGAGACATACAGGAAGTAGGTCACCAGCATGATGATGAAGCTTGCGAGGCCGAGATAGAAAAGGGTCGTGGCGTAACGCAGCTGCGCAGGACTGACCGTAACCTTCTTCAGGGTCTTTTCATTGAGGACTTGCTTGTTTTCTTCAGACATAGCGGTCGTCTCCTTATAACTGCTTACCAGCCGAGGCCCTTCATGAGAGCCTTAATGCCGGAGAAAAAGAGAACAATGATAACCATGTAGCGGATGACCTTGGGCTTCGCGACGGCGAGCAGGCGCACGCCGACGATGGAGCCGAGCATGAGGCCCACGATGGACGGAATGGCCATCAGCGGGATGACGCAGCCCTGGTTCAGGTAAACCCAGGCAGCCGCCGTATCCGTAATGGAAAGCAGGAACTTGGAGGTGCCGACGCCGACCTTCAGCGGAACGCCCATGAGGAGGTTCAGCACGGGAACGTTGGCCCAGCCGGCGCCAAGGCCGAACATACCGGCCATGATGCCGATGACGATGAAGAGAAGCAGGGCAACGAGAGTATGATGGGTCTTCCAGTCCACGACCTCACCGGTGGTGGGCTCAAGGAAACTGCCATGCATGCCGAGAGCAAGGCCGATGGCGTCCTGTTTGGTCACAATGGGACGGACGGAGTTCTTGGAGAAAAGAAGCAGGCAGGCGATGCCGAGAATCGTGCAGCCGAGGCAGGTCTGGACGATGGTCGTGGGCAGGGCGAGACCAATAACAGCGCCGAGGATGGAACAGGCCGAGGCGATGAGGGCCACGGGGAGAGCGAGCCGCAGGCTCGCGAGGTTACGGCGCAGAAGACCGGGACCGGCGGCCAGGGCACCAGCGAGGGCGACCATGAGGCCGGCGCCTCTCACGAAGTCAAGATGGAAGGGGAAGAAGCCCGAAACGAGCGGCACGAAGAGCACGCCGCCGCCGACACCGGCCATGACGGCGATAATGCCGAGCACGAAGCAGAACACGAGCAGGCATCCGGGCCAGAACCACCACGGATGATTGTCCACCTGATCGCCCGCGTCCGGATTGGCGGCAGCCGCCTGGGCGGCCTGAGCCTTGTCCGGTGCCTGTACCTGGGCAGCCTGGGCGGCAGGCTGCTGGGCCGGGGCGGCCTGCTCCGTCTGCACGGCGGGCGCTGACGCAGGCGCTTCATCAGCTGCCATGGCGCCATTCGAGAAAAGCACGGCGGCCAGCAGAACCACTGCCGCCGCTGTGCGGGTCACAAAATTCCTGACTTTGGGACTATGAGGGTAAACGGCTGACTGAACCATAACTGTCTCCTTGCTGTCTGACCGTTAAAACATCATCCAGCAGGAACACTCTCACTTCAGCCGCCTCTGAAACATCAGGAAAAAACCTATTTTCACAACCCTCTTTAGGAAAATACCTGAGAAGCCCCTTTGCAGCGGGGAAAAATCCCATATACCTGCCCGGAAAAACAGATTCGTAAAAGCACCATCAGGGCAGAACCGCGAAAACACTACGCTTTTCCGCCAATCTCCTGCCCCTGAAGACGCTTTCCTCCTGACAGGCAGAAGCTGGGATATTTTTCACAGCTTCTGACGGAAAAGTCTGATCAGACGTGGATCAGGCCGTTTCTCAGGGCCACCTTCACGAGATCCGTAACAGACCCGGCCCTGAGCTTGGTCAGGATATTGTATTTATGGGATTCGACAGTCTTGGGGGAGATGCACAGCCTCGCGGCGATGTCCCTGATGGAAGTACCATCGGCAATCAGGCGCAGGATTTCCCTTTCTCTGGGAGAGAGGGATGAGAGCGCGTCATCGGTCTTCGTGGCGCGCATTTTCTTCAGGATGGCCGTCCTCTGCCCGTCCGGATCAGGGAGCCCCATGAAGACCTCCCCCCTGCGTACGGCATCGATGGCCTCAAGAAGGCGGCTGGGGCTGTCCTTCTTGCACACATAGCCCCAGATTCCCGCATGAAAGAGCTCGAGCAGATAGCGGCCATCGTCGTGACGGGAATAGATGATCACCCGGCATTCGGGAGTTGTTTCGAGGATGCCCCTGCAGGCCTCCACGCCGCCAATGCCAGGCATGGAAAGATCAAGAAGACAGATGTCCGGTCTCAGCGAGGCTGCCGAGGAAATGGCCTCCTCCCCGCTGACGGCCTGCCCTCCTATGCGCAGGTGCGAATACGGAGCCAGCAGGCTGCGCTCTCCCTCCATAAGGAGGCGGTGGTCGTCTACAAGAAGTATCCGCGAAACCTTTTCCATGCCATGCCTCTGAATAAGTTATCACGCCTTTCCGGTATGATACCATCAGCCTGCATATTTTTAAAGGTGGAGGACCTGTTGGACACTCCGTGTCTGATGCAGCCGGACGTCGGGCCCCTGTCGGCTGTTTTCTATGTGAAAAGACACGGCGCACCTCTACATGCCAAGGACGCGCAGCGGCAGGAGGCTGAATAGCTTTTCGCTTGAAAATCAGTCTGATAAGCAGTACGGTTTTTATGCTAAAAAAACGATTAACATTTTAATAATCTGTATACATGTTTCTAGAAAACAAAATTCTGGAATTCAGTGCTGTCCGGATCTGCCGATCCAGCCATATATTTTTATTTCTCTTTCATAGTTATAATATTTATGGTAAAATAGAAGGATTAATTTTTACAGATAGATCATTATATCATTCCGATATACGGAATATGTATATTTTTCTATAAAAGTAATTTTTTAACCTTGATATATTTGTATATAATAGCATATTTTCAATCATAAAGTAGAACATTCTGTTTTTTTGGCATAAAACAGCTTCCTTGCTTGCTCTCTAAAACAAGTTAGCGTAGCGTGGAAAGAACTTTATGCATCTGCTACTTTAAGGAGATCGCATGGCTGAAACACGAATGCCCTCTTCATGGACACTCCATCTGCAGACAGCAAATGATTACGGTGTCTGGACCGGTGGAGCCAATCCGAAAGAAATGGATTCCCTGAAGACGACTTCCTTCACAGGGGGACTGCGTTTCTGGACTGACGCCCTTCTCAGGGCAGAAGGAAGGGAATGCTGCACAGGACAAAGCCGCTGCAGCTACGGCGGAGGAGGGAAACCCGTATGCCCGACCTGCGCCATTTTCGGCTGCACTGGGCTTTCCCGGGCTTTCACGGTCCGCACAGAAACGCCTGATTTCGACCATGTCGTCCCCAAGAAGGGGAACCTCAAAGTCCCTCTGGGCAAATTTGTCTACAACAATAGCCAGGGCCGGCAAAAAACTCCATCGTATTTCCTGACAAATGGCTACCGCGGGCCAATTACGCTCAGCCTGTCCATGCGCCGGCCCCATAATAGCTCCTTCACACTTCCCCCCGAAGTGCTGACGGCTCTTTATCTCATGCTGGAATACGGAACCTTCGGGGCCTATGATCAGTACGGCTGCGGTCAGGTGAACATGGATGCGGACGAGAAAAAAGCGCTGCGCGAGGCCTGTTCAGCATGGAAGACCGAAGACAGACCTGCCGACACCGGAGGCGTCACACTCCGTGACTTTTTCTTCTTTAAAGGCGTGACGGAAGCTCAGAATCCGGAAGCCATGTGTGAAATCCGTCATGATATTCGCAACCTGCTTCGGGCTCCCAGCCTGCCGGACCCCGTGGCTACGAAGCTGAGACACTGGTTCTGCGGCGCCCTCGGAAATCCAGCCCAAGGGACAAACTACGCGTACAGCGTTGATCCCCGTACCGGACAGATTTATGGCTGGGGGCACTTTGCTAGGGCCGGCGTGGAATTCACAAAATTCAGGGAAACAGCCGTCAGAGCCGTCTACGACACAGTCAGAAAAAAATGCTCCGGCAACAGCTTTGTCTGGAAAGAGTTCGGCTCCCCCCGTGATCCTTCGAGCCCGCGGGACTGGCCAGGCTATCTGGCTTCGCTTATCAGCACGGAATGGAGACAGTCATGAGAAGCACATTTGAATTCCTGTCCTCCGCGGGAGAATGGGAAAAGGCGTGTCGGGAGGATAATAGCCAAGTCGACAAGCTGCCTGAAGGCTTTCGTGGACAGACAGAAACATCCTGGACGTACCCGGCGCAGCTCCTGGCCACTCTGAAGGCCTATGAAAGACAGAGGGGAGATGCAGCCACTGCAGCACAGAATGGCGATGAGCGGAGCGGTATAGGAGGATATCCCGGCCTCGTTGCGCACTGTTCCACGGAATCCCGGGATCTCCAGGCATGGAGAAAATATTCCGACCCCAGGCCCGAAACCCTCGACAAGCTCCCTGAAGGATGCGTACTCCTGCGCTTTGACGTCACGCTCCTATCGCCCTTCTTCAGCCGGGACGATCTTTCCTTCTATCCGACCGACAACGCGCTAAAGCGCCATAAGGTGTTTGATGTGCCGTTTCTCGCGGCAAGCGGCATCAAAGGACTTCTGCGATGGGCTTCCCGCATGAGACGCGGTTCGCTTGAGGATGACGACAAAGATCGTTTCCTCTTCGGAACCGTGCGGAATAATACTTCTGCCTCCGGAGATCCCCAAAACGGGGCTTCCCCCTTGGCTGGCGCTCTCATCTGTTACCCCTTTTTTTTCAGCGGAGGCAGTCTCGGGCTTGAGACCATCAACCCGCAGGACAGGAAAACCGGAGCCGGCAGCGTGCCCGTCAAATATGAAGTCGTTCAGCCCGGAGCCACAGGAACCTTCTTCTTCCTGCTTCCAAATCTTCCAGGACGCTGCAGGCTTTCCTCTGATCACGTAAGTTCCCTCATCGATGACCTGAAATTTCTGTGTGCACAGGGCGGAATATCTGCCAAATCCAGCACAGGCTGGGGGGCGCTTAAGCTGGATCATGCCGCTTACTGCATCAGAACCGCCAGGGAAAAGATGCCCGAAGATGAGACAGAGTCTCCGCGAAAACAGCCTAAGGCTACCCTCACCACGGCTTCATCTCCTTCAGGAAAACTCCTCGTATTGCCCTCAAAAGAAGCATTCGAAGCCGCACGCGAAGCGGCGTCCGACAGCAGCGGTAATCTCCTCAATCCTTACAAAAAAAAGAAAAAGGGCAAGAGCACTGAACCAGACTATCAAATTCTGGGTTTTCACCCTGGTGGCTGGAAACCCAGAAACAAAAAGGAAAAAGAAGCCGAATTCAGCGAACTGAACAAACGCTGGCCGCATCTGCGCAGACCGAAAAGCTACGAAGAAGTCAGAAGCTGGCTTGAAGAGGAAAATGAACGTATTGAGAAACAGGCTGCTAGCGATGCCGCCGATGCAGCACAAAAGCAGGCGGAACGGGACCGGAAGGCAGAGGAAGAACGTCAGGCAGCAGCCGAACGAAAACGGCGGGACTGGGAAGAGCTGCACAAGACAAAATGGTCGATCAATTTTAGTGACTTTGATTCGCTGAAGCAGGCTCTGCAGCAGGTAATGGGAGAGAGGAGGCAGAAGGCATGATGGATATCCGAAAAACCGTGCTTCAGGGAGAAATTCTCTGTCTGCTTCACGACATCGGCAAGCTCTCGTGGCCATTCGTTTCGCGGGCTACGGGCGTGGACGATGGCATTGAACATCATGATATTTCAGTAACTACACGCCATACTCTGCTTTTTCTCGCTAACGCCAATACGGAAACGCTGAAGGGAATAAAAAAGAGCGATCAACTTCACGAGGCTCTGAGACGTGTTATTGAGGAAAAAGACAACCTGCCAGCTCTACAAAAACGTCTCCTGAAAAAATTTGACAACCCGTGGGTCCAGGTCAACGGACAGGCGCTCACATGCCTGGGCAGTCTGATTGCGCTCCATCATCAGATTCCCAAGACTACAACGATCGGAGAAGAAAAGAAGACAGTAACAGATTTTCTGCTCCCCCTGTCCTGCCAGGGAACCACTCTCCCTGACAGCGTCAGACTTGCCCAGCTCGCTGACACCTCTGAATCTATGTTCTCCAAGGGACAGGCCTCTGGCAGCAAAAAAAGCCTCCTGGGAAACAACATTCAGCAGAAAGGAGCTATCTGCCTGGCCCGGCCGCAGGGAGGCGTGGAAAACACAATTGACAAAAATTCCGTTGACAGTGACAGAGAGGCTCTTGCCTCGGATCTAACAGCCTGGGCGAACGAGGATCCTTCAGGATGGGACGAAAAAAAATTAGCCGAAAAAAGGGATGCTCTCCGCGTCATTCTAAAAAAACATACTGCGCATAATCTGGCGGAAACGAGAATTCCTTACAACGATGTCAGCCTCTGGCAACACTGTAAGCATGTGTCGGACATCTTCAAGGCCCTTCTGGCTTCCCGCCTTCTCTCTGGCGACTGGACCGACCTAACTGCCGTGTTGCAGAATGAACAGGGCAAAAACAGCACAAAGCTTCTCCATGCCAGACAAAAACTGGCCATGCTGTATGTTCAGTGGGATGACGAGGCTTTTCTTGCAAAGAGCGTGAGGCCATTTGAAATCGTTGGCAGAAGGGCCCGTCTCAACGAACTCGCCAACGCCATTCAAAAAAAAATCGAGACTGATCTCTGCATCGGGAACGAAGTATACCGTGATCACCGTGGCATCTGTTTCCTCGTTCCGGATTTTATACGGGATGACGCTTCTCCAGCGGAGAAAAAATGCCTTGCATCTGTCTGCGAATCCGTCGAAAAATTCTGCAATGGCGCCATCATCAGGGGAGATCTCCCCTGGAAGATTCGAATCAAATCCCAGGGGCTTCTGCTGACGGGGATGCTGTCACTCTGCCGGGAACCTTTTTCGTCAGCGCAAAATGTTTTCCTGTCAGGCCCGGCAGAACCTGTATGGATGCAGGAATGGATTAACAATGCCAACAGTCAGATCTGCCCGCGGTGCGGGCTCAGACCGATACCCTGGACAGCCTCCCGCTCAGGAAGCAGCGGGGATAATGCCTGTGGAGAATGTCGGAGGTACAGAGACGAGGGAGCCCGTGTCATGGAGACTCTGCGCCACGGCAAGGCAGAGGGCTACGCAGCACAGGCCTTTGGTTCCATTTCTCTGAAAAATAACGGCGATTTCTGGAATATGCAGGAAACGCCGGATGCTGAAGGCGACACCCGGCTCTGCCTCGTGCAGGGTACCATGCCTCTTGACAGAATTTATGACGGTTCATTCTTCAACTTTCTGCTCTCCCCCCCGAATGAAGGAAAATCCTGGGAAAAACTCCTGAAAGACATTTCACCCGCGTGTCAGAAAATTCTGAGTGGCAGGGAGGACACATCCAGTCACGAGGCCCTCTCTCCTCTGCTGGGCAGCAATTTCGCCACAGCAGGCGATGGCTGGAGCAGCAACGCACCTGAAGGAAACCAGAGACAGTCTGTCTGGTTGAGAAATATTATCCTGAGTGATCCGTCTCTCGCAGGGCTGAAACCTGAACAAGCTGTTCTCACGTGGGCAGCACGGCGTCATCCTTCTCCGTCACGGCTCGGACGGACAATAGAACAGGTGCAGGAATTCACGCGTTCAGCTGTCGCTCTGGCACAGGACATCCCTTTCATTCCGCTCACCTGCGACGCGGGAACCTTCCAGGTTCTTGTTCCGGCCAGCAAAACCCTCGCATATGTCCGTGCCATAACCCAGCTCTATACAAAGCGTTTTGGAAGAGTCCGGCATCTTCTCCCGCTGCATCTTTCCGCCTCTGTCTTCTATCACAAAGCCCCGCTGTACATCGCCATGGACGCAGCCAGAAGATTCCGGCAGATTCCCGACAGCCCTGAGCCCTGGACTCTCACGGAATACAGCGCAGAACAGGATTCAATCCGACTGACCTGGGAACTCCCAGATAAACGAAATGTCACATGGAACATTCCCTCCCATCTTTCCAGCGGGGAGGCTGATCTCTGGGATACATGGTTCCAGCCCGCCGACTCCGGGAATCTTCCCGTTTCTCTCGCAGGCCTTCAGAAAAACAAAAAATATCTCATCCGGCCGTCCACATTCGATTTCGAAGTGCTGGACGCGTCTACCCGGCGCTACGATATTCGTTATCTACCGGGCATCAGGCGCAGACCGCATTTTATGATGCCCGAAAGAGCAACAAATCCGTATGCCGTACCTACCCCCGGCCCACGCCCGTACCCACTTGAAGAAGTGGAAAACTGGAAAAGTCTGGAGTCATTTTTCAAAACCCAAGGCACACAAAGCCAGCGTAAAACTGCGCTCGAACTGCTGGCCCGTCTGCATTCCGACTGGAGTGCGGACGAGCCTGCGTTCAAACCCATGGCCGCGGATATTCTGATCAATACGATGACTCAGGGGCACTACCCGGATGAACAGCTGCTCAACGCTGCTGTGGACGGCACGCTCTTTGATCTTTTTGAATGGTACGACTTCCTCGCCCAAAAGGAGCAGACAAAATGAACAGCTTCAGACATCTCGCCATCACACTTGATCCGCTTCACGTGGGAGCGGGCGGCTACCGTCTCGGAAGGGTTGATAATACCATTGTCAGGGATGCCGGATCCGGACTGCCAAAAATCCCCGGCAGCAGTCTTGCGGGAGCTGTCCGCTGCTACGCTGAATGGTTTATGCAGGACAACGGCCTGGAGGAACAGGAAAAACGCAGTGCCGTGGAAACGCTCTTCGGTTACGCTTCTGACAACAAAAGAAAAGACAGCCGAATCGGCCTCCTTCGTTTCTATGACGGACATATTCTGGCCTTCCCGGTAAAAAGCATGGCCGGCCCCGTCTGGGTTACATGTCCCTCCGTGCTTGCGCAGGCAGACATCCTCTTGGCCGAAAAAATCGGCGAGGAAGAAGTGCTCATTACTTTTAAACACAATTCGGAAAAACTGAATCTCGGATGGCTGTACCTTCCCGCAAAAAAAATCAGTACTCTTGAGCTCGGCCTCGACGATCAGACAAAAAAACTCATCTCCAGAATTGCCATCGCTCCAGACTGGCTGTTCTCGGAAATCGTCAACAGCAACCTCGAAGTCCGCACTTCTGTGTCCATTGATCCGGAAACAGGAGCGGCAAAGGGCACCAACCTCTTTACATATGAGGCTATCCCTGCCGCCACGCTCCTCTTTTTCGACATTGAAATTGACCGGCACCGCTGTCCCAGGGACTGGACAGTAGAAAAAGTAAACAGCGTTCTCTCAGGAGCTCTTGACTACTGCGAAAGCCTCGGCCTTGGAGGTATGACCACCAGAGGTTTTGGACGCGTGCGTTTCCTTTCCAGGGAGGAAAAATAACATGGCTGCATGCATTAATCTCGAGGCCCTCGCCGCGGAATACGGCATGAAATTCGTGGAGTGCCTCCCGGAAGACCAAGGACTCGAAGTCACGGATAAGGAAAACATCATCAATAAGGCTCTCGGCGTGCTGTCTGAAAACGGCTTTTACGCCATGAGCGTGTTCCTGCTCTCCGCAAACAGATCCAAGGATTATGCTGGCTGCGTTTTCGACCATCTTGTGGATATGCTCTGTGATGAACGCCTCTCCCTCACGAGCACAAAAAAACGGGGTATCGATGCCCTTGAAGAAATCCGCCTCATTACAGAGAACCTGCCGCGTCTTATACTTGCCCGCAAAGTAGCCGAACAGGCCCTTACCTTTGCCCGGTATCATTGCAAGGCAAAGAGCAGACTTATAATGGGCTGACATCATGAACTGGAAAGCTTACTCCCTCAGACTGATCCTGACAGGAGACCTGCACTGCGGCAGCCTGCCCCTCGGTTTTGTGTCACGTACGTTTCCCTACATTCCCTGTCACATCCCCGTTTTCGCCATGGTACCCGCTGCAGTACGCGCACTTGCCATGCCGGACAGACACGATTCCTATGCGGCTGTGGAGGCTCTCCTGTCCTCGTGTTTCCGCTGCACACCTCTGTATGTCTGCAATGAGAAAGGGATTCCGCTCTTCCCATGGGAAGAAAAAAGCCTGCGTGAGCTGGAATACACGTACCTCTCGTCCACCTATGGTGTCGCTCTCGACAGCGCCAGGAGATCAGCCATGGACGGATGCCTTTACGAAACGGAGATCATTCTTGCCCGCGGCAGAAACTGCACTGCTCCCACTGTCCTGACAGGGGCTTTCTTCCTCACAAAAGGAAAGACCCATGAACTTGTAATGGAGACCGACGGAACTATTTCCTGGAGAAGGGAAAAGGTCGCTCTGAAGACAGTCCTGTCTCTCATGCAGATTGGAGGCGATCGCACAAGATCGCTCGGGCGGCCAGCAGTTCCTGTCTTCAAACCTCTGGAAGCGAAGCTGTGGGATAAATATAGCACCGATGTCCTCGGAACGTTTCCCAGCCTTATCATCTCCAAAGGCGAACACGGTCCGCTTCCCCTTGAATGCGGGAACTATAAAGCTACTGGTAACCGCATTGTCCTTACAGGGCGCCGCCACAGAGGAACCGGATTTGGAGAAGATATGGATCATGCCGTCATTGCTTTTGATGCCGGATGGACTTCCGACTCGGAAATCAGGGCCAGTCTTACTTCTCTTCGTTGTGCCAGCGCTTCACAGGAATAATGAACAGCGCAATCTCAGAACTACGTCTATGGCTTTCCGGGCTGAAATGGGTGGAATGCCGCCTCGTTCTTCAGAACACCTTCGCGGAGCAGGCCAGGGAGCATCCCCTCTTCGTGCTTGATGCCCTCCTCAAATACGCATCCCATCAGGGGAAACATCCCTGGCCTACATGGATTTTCAGACCAGAAACATCCTTTGCCCCGAGCATGAACCGGGAAAAACAGTACAGCCTCCGACTTATTTTCCCTGGATGTGGAGACGTGAGTCAGGGCAGTGAGGCCATCTCCTGCATCCGAAAATGGCTTGATGGTCCGAAAAGGCATTTCCGACTCATCGAAGCAGACCCGCCGTGTGTCCTTACCGGAAGCAAAATCCTTGCTGATGCGGAACAGACATTCAGCCTCCAAGGGCCTGCGGATGGCGTCACCATTGAAGTGCTAAGCCCATTGCCCTTTCAGGCGAAAGATGGCTGGAAAGGAAAAATCACTGCCGCCTGGCTCGGAGAATCCCTGATTCGCCGGGTGGAACGTCTGTTCGGCTCCATGCCTTCCGACCTCCGTAAAAGAGTAGCCGCCGCATGGAAAGCCCTTATTCTTATCCCCTGGTTCTGGAACTATGTGGTTTTTCAGCACCGTTCCAAATCAACCGGCGGCGTTCGTTATCTTAACGGATTCTGCGGACACCTTTTCCTTGAAGGGAATCTGGAAGCCGCTCTGCCGCTCCTGGCAATGGGAGCCCACTGCAACGTTGGCTCCCGGCTCAGTGCCGGCCAGGGGGCTCTCTCCATCAGTCCGGAAAAGCCATTCCTTGATGTATCCCTTTATTCAGATGACTTCTGGATACGCTCATGGGCTTTACTGGCTGAGCATACGCCTAATCTCACGCCGGATCTGCCGGAAGGCATCGTTGAAAAGTTATACAAGGAATTCGAAAATCCTAATCCATCCGGATTCCACCTCCGCTCTTCAGACATGTTGCTCGGCACAGGACTCTACAGACTGCTGTCACAAAGCCTGGCGCGCCTTGATCCGGCTCTCTGCGCCCGCTGGAAGGAAAACCTCCCTTGGATGCCCGAAGGCAGCGATATCCCGGCAGCCGTAGACAAACTTCTCCCGGCCTGTGACGTACTTTTGCGCTCTCTCGTAAGGCGGGTTACCGGTATCACCCCTCCGGCCAACGTCGGATTCACTTCACCCCAGTCAGAAGAAGAGGGAGTCTGCTGGCCGTCAGAACCGGATGCAAATCCCGGCAATGGGCCGGAGAAGAGGGAAATGGAAACCCCGCCACTGCGCCGGCCATGCTATCTTCTCAAGCCCGGCGCCGCAGCAGTGCTCCTTGATGAAAACGTCTGCTCGCGGGTATCAGGGGGCTGTCGTCGGAAGCGCTCCTCTGGGACACGTCAGCATGCTTATTCTGCAGGGAGCTGGAAGCATCAGCCTGCCTTTGGTACGGGCCTGCGGCTGCAGAAATATTCCGATTATCTTCTGTACATCGTCAGGACGCTATCAGAGTATGATCCCCCCTGAAGGATTCGTCTGGAGAGACCGATCAGACAGACAGCTGCGTCACTGGGACAGACTGGGCGAAGAAGGACGCCTGGCCACAGGCATTGCCATCATAGAGGCAAAAATATGCAATTTCACCTCTTGGCTCAGCAACACAGCTTCCGGCACAAACCTGCGGAAGGCTGCGGCGGAAGCCATCTCAAAGATTAGGAAAGCAACAACACGCGATATAGCCCTCGGCATAGAGGGGAGCTTTGCCAGGCTCTGCTTCACGGCCATCAACTCCATGGTTGCCGGGCACGGCTTTGCTAGCTCAAAGCGCCTGCCACGTCAGCGGCGAGATGCCTGGAACTGTCTTCTCGATACTGCTTCCTCTCTTGTTTACAGTCGCCTGTGTGTCCTTCTGACTGGCGAAGGGCTTTCTCCTTATCGGGGGTACCTGCACTGTCAGCATACCCGATACGCAACATTGGCTGCGGACTTGCAGGAAATTTTCCGGGCCCGAACTGAGCAATGGCTGGTAGGCACGATTCTTGATGGACGGATTGATATTTCCTGGCTGGAAAAACAGGAAAATACACATCAATGGTCTCTTACCAGGGACGCGTGGCACTCACTGCTGGAAGAATTCGAAAAGGAACTTGGTCGATGCCAAAAAGGCTGTTGTTCAACCTGGCTAGAACTTATGGAAAATCAAATATGCAGGATCAGATTATTCTGCACGGGAGGGGCTGACTTGGAATTATACAAAGAAAACGGCTGGTGGAGTATTAATTTGCCATTTGCTAAAAACAGTAAGACCAGGGTCTGACAGGAGCTAAAGTCTCATCGCCAGTTTTCCAAGGGGTAGATCGGGCCTGCCAGATAGAAATAAAACCTGACTTCAGCTGTAGTTTTTCAAGTTTTTTCCTGAGCTCAGAATATTGAAAGGTATCCAATTCACAAGTCCACACACTCTCCTGAACCCGCTCTCCGTAGTTATTCAGAACCTTAATCACTTTATTACGCTCTTTGGTCTCGGAGATGTCATAGGCAACAATGTACATTCTCCCTCCTTATATTAAATAATTTATATTGTTTCCAAGAGCTCTAAGTAAATTCTATTGCATAAAATAAAACTATTGCAATATCCTTAGAACAAATACTTATTTACTCATTTAAGCTCAGAGAACCCTTTTGACGGCCTCAACTCCAGAGTGAACAAAAAGGTGAAAGGCCTCGGCGAGTCACAACCTCCAAGCTTGAAGAATCCCTTTGAGGGAAAACGTTATCTGGAAGGAGTGCGGCGGAGCTCATCAGGGTCACAACCTCCAAGCTTGGAGAATCCCTTTGAGGGAGAATTATCCGATAAACGTCATTTGCGTGCATATGGTCACAACCTCCAAGCTTGGAGAATCCCTTTGAGGGTACTGAACGTATCTTCATCTGTGGTACAGGAACCCGAGTCACAACCTCCAAGCTTGGAGAATCCCTTTGAGGGCGGTACGGCTGACAAGGATGGAGGCGAACGGAGGCACATTGTCACAACCTCCAAGCTTGGAGAATCCCTTTGAGGGGGAGATAAGGACCGCATGTACGTAGACGCCGAGAAGCTGTCACAACCTCCAAGCTTGGAGAATCCCTTTGAGGGGAAGGAACTTCTATCGTTCTTGAAACCATCCCCGTATCGTCACAACCTCCAAGCTTGGAGAATCCCTTTGAGGGCACACCTAGGCCGTTCATGCGTCAGAGACAGCGGAAGTCACAACCTCCAAGCTTGGAGAATCCCTTTGAGGGGGAACATGTGACCATTAAAGTGGTCACGCCTAGGCCGGTCACAACCTCCAAGCTTGGAGAATCCCTTTGAGGGCCACAGCGTCCTCCACCTCTAAGACGAGGTACACGATATGGTCACAACCTCCAAGCTTGGAGAATCCCTTTGAGGGAGCACCGCACCGACAAAGAGCTTAAGGCGGCAGCGCCCGTCACAACCTCCAAGCTTGGAGAATCCCTTTGAGGGAGATAGTTTTTCTTTTGCCTTAAAATACGCTCAATTACAAGTTTTCATTTGCCGACAAAACCATCCCCCAGATGACAACTTTTTATATTTTTTTCTGCCAACAGCTTGAATTCATAACAAAAAAGCAGGATGCCACACAAAACGGTCATTTAAAAATTCTCAACGAACTATCCCCTCAAGTTCTGAGACTCTTTCTGATCCGCTCCGCTGTCTTCGGTCTTCATTGTCAGGATACAAAAAAAGCGCTCCGGGAACATATGATGTTCCCGGAGGGCTGTGAAAAATGGTCGGGATGGCCCGATTCGAACGGGCGACCCTCTGGTCCCAAACCAGATGCGCTACCATGCTGCGCTACATCCCGTATACGAAAAACGCCCTGCAGTCACATATGCGCTGCAGGGCTTCTTCATCAGTCTGGGGCGAAATGCGAGACTTGAACTCACGGCCCCCTGGGCCACAACCAGGTGCTCTGCCAACTGAGCTAATTTCGCCATGCGAGAAGGGAACCTACACGATAGACGGACTCTTGGCAAGTATTTTTTCGAAAAGAACAGAATTTTCCCAATGCTTCACACGATTCAGCTTCTGGATTTTTTCAGGCCGGACACGTATACCACTAAAAAACCACGCCCCGGCCAGTAGCGGACCTTTTGTCAGCCAATCTGTAGCCGGAAACACATCCAAGGATGTTTTCGTGAACAAACTGATTATTGAAGGCGGCACCCCCCTCAACGGGGAAATTGACGTCAACGGCTCCAAAAACGCGGCACTTCCCATCCTTCTTTCTTCCATTCTGCTGGAAGCTCCCCAGACTTTCAAAAACGTCCCCGATCTGCGGGACATCCACACCACGCTCAAGCTTCTGGAAATTCTCGGCTGCCACTGTACCTATGCGGATCATACCGTGAATATGACCCCCAGCACGCTGGTCTACGAGGCCCCCTATGACCTCGTCCGCACCATGCGGGCCTCCGTGCTCTGCCTCGGCCCCCTCCTTGCCCGCCTCGGCCGGGCGAAGGTCGCCCTGCCCGGCGGTTGCGCTATTGGCGCGCGTCCCGTGGATCAGCACCTCAAAGGCTTTGAAAAGATGGGTGCGGTCTTCAAACTGGAAGAAGGCTACATCATCGGCGAGTGCAGCCATCTCAGGGGTGCCGAAATCACTCTCGACATGCCCACAGTGGGCGGCACTGAAAATATCATCATGGCTGCTTCTCTGGCCGATGGAGATACCATTCTCGAAAACGCCGCCCGCGAGCCCGAAATCGTGGATCTCGCCAATTTCCTGAACAGCTGCGGCGCTCAGATTTCCGGACAGGGAACGAGCTGCATCACTATTCACGGGGTGAGCTCCCTGAAGGGCTCAACTTACTCCGTCATGCCGGACCGCATCGAGGCAGGCACTTTCCTTGTCGCCGCCGGCATCACAGGAGGCTGTCTCACGCTCAGGAACTGCCCCTGCGTGGAACTCGAAGCGGTCATGCGCAAACTCCAGGCCATGGGTATGGAATTCAAGGAAACGCCGGCCGGGCTGCAGGCCTCCATCAGCGGTCCCATACAGCCCTGCGACATCACCACGCAGCCCTACCCGGGCTTTCCCACGGACATGCAGGCCCAGATCATGGCCATGATGTGCCTCGCGAAGGGAACCAGCATGGTGGATGAGCGCATCTTTGAAAACCGCTTCATGCATGCCTCCGAGCTTATCCGCATGGGTGCCGACATTACCATCACAGGCCACACGGCCGTGGTACGCGGAGTGGATCATCTGACCGGCGCGCCGGTCATGGCCTCCGATCTGCGCGCTTCCGCCTCTCTCGTTCTGGCCGGTCTCGCCGCCCAGGGTACCACGCAGGTACGCCGCATCTATCACCTGGACAGGGGCTATGAGCGCATTGAGGAAAAACTCAGCCGCGTGGGCGCCCACATCCGCAGGGAACACGAAATCGACTAAGCGGGTCCGGACATCGGATCCCAGAAAAACAGTGAAAAGGAGGAAGCCGGAGACAGCATCCGGGAGGTCCGGAACCGGCGAAACAGTATGAAACGCTATCTTCAACCACTCCTCGTTCTGTGCCTCGCGTCCTTCATGCAGGGCTGCGCCATCTGGGGAGCCGTCGATGACGAACGGCTTACCGACACCATGGCCTCGGACAAAGCCGTCACGACCATCCTCAAAAAAAATCTCTATGGTGAGAGCATGAGCGTGGGCTGGAATCTGGATGTCTTCACGTACTACGGACACGTCTTCCTGGTTGGCGAATGCCCGAAGGATCAGCGCGCAAAAGCCATTGCCCTGGCCAAGAAGGATAACCGGGTACGTTCCGTCTCAGCGCACTGGTTTTCTGAAAAGAAGAGCAACGACAGCGACTTCATGACCGCGACCCGCCTGCGCTCCAACCTCATAGGCACCAGAGGGTTGAGCTCGACGCGCGTGGACACAGTCGTCAACGCCGGACGCGTCGTTCTGCTCGGCGTCGTCTCCAACGAGAAGGAAAAGAAGCTGGCCATCCACACGGCTCAGACGACCACCAACGTCAAATCCGTTACCAGTTACCTGTTCTTCCCGCCGAAGGCCGGTGAACCTGAGCCTGACTACTCGGGCGAAGACTACCCCTCACTGGCAAAGCAGTCCTCTGACGACTCCGCCGCCAGCGGAAGCGACAGTTCTGAATCCAAGCCCCAGAAGAGAAAGGAAGGAGCCATCTACTAGCCTTCAGACCTGAAGAAGATTCCGAGCCGGACGGCTGATGCCGCCCGGCTCTTTTTTGCCCTGAAAACTCATTTCCAGATGCCGGCAATAGACGCGCCGCACTTCGGGCACACGCCGTGATGGCTGGCGAGCACACTGTAACCGGAACGCTTCACCACAGGCGTTCCGCACACGGGACAGAACGTCTCCGCACCCTCATCGTCACGGACATTGCCCGAGTATACGTAGTGCAGGCCTTCGGCAAGGCCAATCTGCCTCGCGCGGAAAACCGTGGCGGCCGGCGTCGGCCCTCTGTCCTGCATACGGTAGCAGGGGAAAAATGCGGAAACGTGCCAGGGTGTATCCGCACCGAGGCTTTCCTTTATAAAGTGGGCGATGCCCCGGAGCTCCCCATCAGAATCGTTCATGCCGGGAACAACGAGGGTTGTCACCTCGACCCACCAGCCCTTCTCCTTCATGAGCACGAGATTGCGCTTCACAGCGGAGAGGCTTCCGGAACAGACCTTCGCGTAGGTATCCTCCCTGAACGCCTTGAGATCCACGTTGGCAGCAGTGACACGCGGCCCCAGTTCATTCAGGCATGCCCGTGACATGCATCCGTTGGTGACCATTACAGTGCGTATCCCCGCCGGCAGAGCTAGATCTGCAGTCCGGCAGAGGAGCTCGTAAAAAACCGTGGGCTCATTATAGGTGAAGGAAATACTCGGCACACTGTGTTCCACGGCATAACTCACGAGTTCCTGAGGATTTATTTCCTGCATGCCGTCATAGCGTCCTGTATCTGCCGGCCTGCGCGAGATGGAATAATTCTGGCAGAAAAGACAGGCAAAGTTGCAGCCCAGCGTGCCTATGGAAAGCGTGGGCGTCGACGGAAGAAAATGATAGAGCGGCTTTTTCTCCACAGGATCGAGGCTTATGCTCACCACGCTGTCACCCACCAGGGTCAAAAGCCGGCCGTCCTCGTTCACCCTGACGGCACAGAAGCCCTTTTCTCCAAGCCCGATGCGGCAGTGCCTGAAACAGAGATCACAGCGCACTGCCCCGTCTGGCAGTTTTTCCCACAATTCAGCCTGCATTTTCATGATCATGCCCTCCCGTGGAAAGAAAATACTCCGCCAGGGAACGCGGAATATTCTTTGACAAAAATAAGTCTTTTCCCGGCGATAGCAAAAAAACAAAAAAATATTACGGCCGCCGCGCCCATGCGTATTGGGCTTTGAGAGAACTTTTGCTATTCTGTGCCACCGACAAGGAGTGCTTATGTCTACAGAACGGTCTAAAGCCTATACGGAATCCGGCGTCAATATTGAGGCCGGCAACAGTCTGGTATCCCAAATCAAATCCCTCGTCTCCCAGACGCACACCAAGGGAGTGCTTTCCGACATCGGCGGCTTCGGTGGACTTTTCCGCCCCGATATAAGCAATATGTCGGAGCCTGTGCTTGTTTCCTCCACTGACGGCGTGGGAACGAAGCTCAAACTCGCGTTCATGTACAACAAACATGACACCGTGGGCATCGACCTTGTGGCCATGAGCGTCAATGACATTCTGGTTCAGGGCGCCACACCACTTTTCTTCCTTGATTATTTCGCCACGGGCAAGCTTGATGTGAATGTCGCCAAGACCGTCATCGCCGGCGTGGCAGACGGCTGCAAACAGAGCGAATGCGCCCTGCTCGGCGGCGAGACCGCTGAAATGCCTTCCATGTACGGCGACGGGGAATATGACCTCGCCGGCTTCTGCGTGGGCATCGTGGACAACAAGAAACTCATCGACGGATCCGACGTGCGCATCGGCGACTGCATGGTAGGCATCGGTTCCTCAGGCGTCCATTCCAACGGCTACTCTCTGGTACGAAAGGTACTGAAGGAATCCGGCCTTCAGGGAACGGATCCCTTCCCCGGTGATGAAAAGCGCACGGTAGCCGAGGTGCTCCTTGAGCCCACCATCATCTACGTACAGTGCGTCAAGTCGCTCATGCGCGACCTGCCCATCAAAGGCATGGCCCATATCACAGGCGGCGGTTTCTACGACAATATCCCCCGTGTCCTGCCCAAGCAGGTTGAGGCCGACATTACCTTCGGCAGCTGGAATATTCCGCCCGTCTTCCACTGGCTCAAGGAGCAGGCAAAGCTCAGCTGGCCTGAGATGCTGCAGATCTTCAATACCGGCATCGGCTTTGTGCTGATTCTTCCGGAAGAAAAATGCGAGGAAGCCATCAGCCGCATCAGGGCTTTCCACCTCAATGCCTGGAAAATCGGCACCATCGCCAAGAGGAAATCCGAAGACACCGAACAGATTCAGGTTTCCTTCGATTAGCATTCAATGCCCGATGAATCATATGGGCAGTCCGCAGAAACGGACTGCCCTTTTTTCGTGCCCTTTCCGGGAATCTCAGCCCTCCTCAGGGCAAAAAAAAAGACTCCGGAGCATTATCTGCTCGACGGAGTCTTTGAAAAATCCTTGGCGGCGGCCTACTTTCCCACATGAAGATATGCAGTATCATCGG
>ERZ773224.467-NODE-467-length-57504-cov-10.235531_pt1 | contig 57504 bp, 105 predicted proteins | sample MGYA00580526_ERZ773224 | MGnify/ENA primary metagenome ERZ773224 (study PRJEB29015, sample SAMEA2737743) | human gut metagenome | biome: human gut; feature: human-associated habitat; material: faeces | place: China | collected 2012 ... | reverse complement strand
CAGACAGACAGACAGACAGACAGACAGACAGACAGACAGACAGACAGACAGACAGGGCTTCCGTTTGCTTATCGCATAGCCGACTTGATAGGAATAGACAGGAGAATAGACAAGGAAAACAAAGCATTTGTGAATATAAAGATGGGGAATATCCCTAGCGAAATTCTGAAATCTCCTATCAGAGTAAGACAGTTATTCGGTGTCAAGAGTAAAGATTTTGGCAGTATGTATGACAGGTCAAAGTACTTATTTATGCTAAATGCACCATTTGAAGTATCTAATCAATGTTGCAAGGTAATGAAGAAACAGCCTTTGCATCAATACAACAAAGATACAGGTAGAGTGCCCATTACCGCTCAAATGGCTTGCGAAAGTAAATTAAGGACTTCACAGTGGTTACAGAATGGTTGTAATGGATTTGACTTGAAAATTCCAACAAGTAATCCTATGTCATTTTGGACGGAACAGGACGTGTTGCTTTACATCAAAGAAAATAATCTACCAATATGTTCCGTTTATGGGGACATTGTAACGGACGATGAAGAAAGCGGTCAAATGATTCTTGCAGATTTTTGTGATATGGAAGGATTTGAATTTGACAGACCGCACTTACATACAACAGGGTGTTCAAGAACAGGGTGCGTATTGTGTGGATTTGGATGTCATCTTGAAAAAGATGGACAAGGCCGATTTGAGCTGTTAAAGAAAACCCATCCAAAATTTCATAATCTGCTATACATCTTAAAGAACAATGGCGTGACCTACGCAGAGGCTATTGACTGGATCAATGAACACGGAGATATGAACATAAAATATTGATTTGTGGTGGGTGGGATGGAATATAAAGGAGTGATAGCGAATGAGCGCAAGAAAAGGAAAAAATCTAAAGCGGGTAAGGAAAGGAGGTGAATGTCCGTTTTGATTAGTTTTACAAGTGGAAATTCAGATAATGCAACAGAGGCGGTACACGGACTTGATATTTTTACAAAGAATTGGTGTATGAATTGTGAAGAGACAGAAAAACAGGAAGACCTTGTATTCAGGTGCAATGAATGTGAGTTTAAGGCAGCAGATGGAAAATGTCTTGTGAAAATGTTCGCAAATAAACATGAGCACGAATATCCATTAAAAGATTTTGGCAGTATGGGAAGTCATTAATCATGCTTACAAATAAAAATGCGTGTCCATTTTAGAAAGGAGTGAGGCAATGTTAGTTGTTTATATTATTTGGATTATTGGAATATTCATTGCAACAATTGGAGACTATGAAAATATTGCAGTAACTCCAAAGCAGGTATATGAATGTACAGACCTAAATATGTTTGCCTGCGCTTTAGTAATTATAATAGGCTTTTTATTAAATCCTTTGTTTTATATAGTACATTTTATCAGCTGGCTATTACACGTTGGCAGAAAGGAGTAATAATGGAGAGATTAGTTGATAATATATATTCGTTCAAGGGCAAAGTTGAAGAGTGCGAAAATACCTATCTTTTAGCCGTTCAGAAGAAACTTAAAGATTATGAGGACTTAGAAGAGCAGAGCAGACTTCTGAAACTGCCTTGTAAGGTGGGAGATGATGTTTATTACATCTTAGGTATTCCAAATGAAACACCATGTACAATAGATAAGTGTACATTTGAGTTGTCAGATATAAACAAAATTGGCAAAACATTATTTCTCACAAAATCAGGAGCCGAGGCAAAACTGAAAGAATTGAGGGGTGGGAAAAATGGCAAATAGAGCATTATTACACATGAACAAATTAAAAGATTTTGAAAGCTGGCTTGAAAAACAGGGATATATGATTTTGCCAACATCTAAAAATCCATATGAAATTTTAAGAGCCAAAAAAAGTAAGGATACAGTAATCATCTATCGAAAAGGTGACAGCAAAGAGCATTTGTCAATTATGGATAAAGACTATGATTTGATACATGAATTCATGATGGAAAGTAAGTTAAAGACCAATGCCGACAGGATAAGGAATATGTCGGATGATGAGTTAGCAGAATGGATTAATAAAAAAAATATGTGTGAGCAATGTGTCTACACACCGGGAGGTTTATGTATGAGAAAACCTTGTATAAATGGCATATTAGAATGGCTTCAATCAGAAGCAGAATAGGAGAGAATATGAAGTATATAAGCAATGCAAAATATGGAGAGCCTGTTGAGTCTGGAACTATCTACAGGGGCGACAATAAAAGATTAGGTATATGCGTTCACAGAATACACGGTTGCGGAGAAACACTATACATGAATTGTCGAGCACTGGGTATTGTGGATAGAAAATTAAATAGCACATCTGTAATGAGCGCGATAAGCGAAGCTCAATTATTAGTGAAACAGGAACTTGATTCACTCAGCAAGGAACTTAATACCATATTGAATAGCAATATTGAAATATCAAGGTATTAGAAAGGAGGAAACATGAAAGATAGATATTTATTTAAAGCAAAGAGAGTTGATAACGGGGAATGGGTGCAGGGCTATTATTATCAGATATGGGAAAAAGGCTATATTCTTTGGGGTATGACTAATGATGTACCTAATATGATTGAAGTAGATGTATCTACCCTTTGTCAATGTACAGGCTTAAAAGACAAGAACGGCAAGCTGATTTGGGAGAATGATGTTGTAAATTGCCTTACTGAAAAATGCTGCGGATGCATTGGTTGGAATGAAAGTGAAGCAGGTTTTTATTTTAATGTATTACTTGAAGATGGAAGATTTGAAAAAGAGTATATTTACGATTATCAAGACGGTATAGGAGTTATCGGCAACATTTTTAACAATAAAGAGTTATTAGAAAGTGAGGAATAACATGACAGAACAGGACTGTATAGAGGACATGAGAAGAAGAGCCGCTGAGAAGAAATACAAAAAACTAGACTTGAAATGCTGTCCGTTTTGCGGGAAACCGCCAAAATTAACGCATGAAATTTATAAAAACATGGACAGTATTGGAACTGCCCCATCTCACGAATTAGAGATAGCGTGGGCGGTCAAATGTGTGAACTGTGGAACAAGCAGAAAGTCAACAGGTCGCTCATATTATAATATTGACGAGTTTGGCGACCTTATGCTTGTCCCTCAGAACTATGGCGATAAGGACGCATTATTAGTCTCGGATAAAAGACTTGAGGTAATAAAGATGTGGAATAGGAGATATTAACAAGGAGGTAGGAGAATGACAGAGAGTGAGGCTATAACAGAGTTAAGGCGTAGGGCATATAGAACAACGTGTTATGGTAACAAGGTATTAGAGCATGAGGAAAACCTCATTGCGATTGAGGCACTTGAAAAGCAGATAGCAAAACCGCCGGAATTATGCGGCGAATATCGGTGCTGCCCTAACTGTGGAATTGTAAGGCGTTCTTTTGAGCGTTATTGCTCATTATGTGGTCAAAAAATTAGATTGGAGTGATGAAGATTGAATGAAGGACTTAAACCGTGCCCACTCTGTGGTAGAAAACCTATAATCGAACACTGGTCAAGCGGTGGGGCGATGTATATGGTAAAGTGCAACAATCCGGATTGCCCTGTACCGGCAGAATCTTACCCAAAAGGGCATAAACTGAGCGAGGTAATTGTCGAATGGAACAGGAGGGTGAACGATGAGACTAATTGATGCGGATAAGCTTAAAAAGGATTTGGAATCAGTTACTTTGAGTAACGGAACTTTGTTGAATACAAATACAGTATTACTATTACTGGATAAATACCCAACAACTTATGATGTGGATAAGGTTGTGGAAGAATTGGAAGAAATAATATATCCACAACGTCTTTATTTTTGCAGAGTGTCAAAAGGTGGATGTAACAAGTTCGATGATGTTGGTTGCATAGATTGTGCGATTCAAAAGGCGATCGAGATAGTGAAGAGAGGTGGAAAGAACGAGTAAGCTAAATTACAAAAAAATATATGCTATAGAAAAATCCAACCGTGAAAGGCTTTTGAAAGTTAATCCAAAACTTGATGACAAGAGTGGTATATACTTTCTCACTCGGACGGATGAGGATGGCATATCTTACTTTTATATAGGTCAAGCTGTGAAAATCTTGCAGCGAATGTGCAGCCACCTTACTGGGTATCAGCACATAGACCTATCGTTGAAAAAAAGAGGGTTTTACAGTGCGGATAACCCCTATGGATGGCAGATTAATTTTATCCACTACCCTAAAACTGAACTAGATCAGATGGAGCAGTATTGGATATTGCAGTACACGAAGAAAGGCTACCAGTGCCGTTACAACAAGACGGCTGGCGGTCAAGGTGAGGGCAAGGAGAAGATAAATGAATTTAAGGCTTCTAGGGGCTACCGTGATGGCTTAGAGCAAGGCAGAAAGAACCTTGCAAGGGAATTATCCTCTATTGCAGAAAAGCACCTTATAATCCGCTTAAAGCCAGAAAAAGAGCATAATAAGGTATCGCAGAAACAGTATGAGAAGTTTATGGATTTGTTGAAAGTAGGTGAAGATAATCGGTAAAGACTATGACTGCCATTGTTGGAACGATTATCCGAGTGAGAATCATAAATACTATGGATGCTCAGTTACACCGAAAAAGAGTGGTAAATGGAAATGTGTTGATTGTTACGAATATGTTGGAAAATCAAAATTCGGTGCTACTCATTGCAGGCGAAAAATAAAGGAGTGATGATAATGACGATTGATGAAGCAATACAAAAAGCTAGAGATAATGAAAATAGTTTCAAAAACAATCATAAACTAAATTTAACATTAAAAAAGAGAAGTCCGTACTATGGTTTGGATTGTCTTAGAATTTCAAACGATAACAAACATTTAGCTGAATGGTTAGAGGAATTGAAAGCGTACAGGGCAAATGAGGGAATGTTAGAAAATGTGTATAGATGTGGCTATAAATTTGGCTACAACAAGGGTGTTAATGATTTTGCCGACTTAATATCTCAAAAATCTCATATTGACTTAGATGAGAATTATGTGGATGGAGGCTCGACCATAATTACAACAGGAGAGGTTTTTGAGATAGCCGAGCAGTTGAAAGGAGCAAAGTAGAATGAGGATTGCATTACCAGTAGGCAGAAATTTTAGTGAAGTTGAGGATTTACTAAATGCATTACATGCGTTTGAGGCTAGGGGCATTAAAGAAATGCAACTTGTAAGTAGTATTGAAGAAATCGAAAATGACGGAGAAAAATGTGCTGTTTTTAATTTTGAAGTAGAAAAAGGCATTTTGTATGCATTGGTACACAATAAAATAGTCATTAACTTTTTAGTAAGAGAGGACTAAAAATCAAAGAAAGGAATAGGTTGTGCGCACATGAAACCGAGGTTTCCTTTTGGTGATAAAAATGTCACAAATGAATATTTTTGATTATTTGCGAGAGCCTATCAGCATTACTAAGCCTATCAGACTTATAGAGTTATTTGCTGGATATGGCAGTCAGGCTATGGCATTAAAGCGTATAGGTGCAGACTTTGAACATTACAGAGTTGTGGAGTTCGATAAGTATGCCATAGCAAGTTATAACGCAGTACATGGAACGGATTTCCCAACAATGGATATAACACAGGTTCATGCTGTGGATTTAGCCATTACGGACACTAAAACATTTACTTACTTACTTACTTACTCGTTTCCTTGTACCGATTTGTCGGTTGCTGGAAAGCAAAAGGGAATGAGTAAAGGTAGCGGTACAAGAAGTGGTTTGCTGTGGGAAGTGGAAAGAATATTAACTGAAATCAGAGACAGCAACGGAGAACTGCCACAGATACTGTTTATGGAAAATGTACCACAAGTCCATAGTCAAGACAATATGCCCGATTTTAGAAAGTGGTTGGATTTTCTTGAAAGTTTGGGATATGTGAACTACTGGCAAGATCTAAATGCTAAGAATTATGGAGTTGCACAGAACAGAGAACGATGTTTCATGTTTTCGTTTTTAGGCGAATATAATTACCATTTTCCAGAACCTATACCGCTCACTAAACGTCTGAAAGACTACTTAGAGGATAATGTAGATGAAAAGTATTACATTAACAACGAAAAAGCACAGAAACTTATTCAGACGCTTATTGACAATGGAACATTACCAGATACAATCCCTAGCAGAGCAGAGCAGAGCAGAGCAGAGCAGAGCAGAGCAGAGCAGAGCAGAGCAGACTTGCGTTGACGGAACAATCTGTGAACCAGGAAGAAGAGAAGTTGCAAACTGTATCAAGGCGAGATATGACGCTGGAATTAGCAACTTGCGGTCGGATGGAAACTGTGTTGTTGAACAATATAAGAATAGACAGAAAAACTGATGTTGCTTGCACTCTTATGGCTAGAGATTATAAGGGTTACGGCAACAAACAGAATGGAAATGGAGTAATTGAATGGAAGTAATAGGAAGTATCTACACAGAAGTTTCAGACAATTTTCAGAAAGGCATTATCGAGGGGGGGTATTTCCCGATGTGTCAAAGCGGAAAAACACGATTTAGGAGTTGTTTTAATGAGTGAAGTTAAAGTAATTGGTTCTCTTGAAAGCAAATTTGAAAGCACGAATCGAATTTATGACGTGGGGGGGGGTGCAGTCCAACATTGAGCACAATGCAAGGCGGTAATCAAGAGCCGAAAATTCTTGAAACAAAACAATTAGGATTTATGGATAACGGCACAGGCAAGCATCAGTCAAACACAGTATATGACGAAAACGCACTTTGTCCCAACATTACAACGGTTGAGGGTGGCGGTACGCAACAGATTAAAGTGTGCGAAAGTCAGATAGTTGCTATGCGTGGCAGGAATCCCGATAATCCGTTAGATAGAACTGTAGGAAGTCCAACAGAACAGAGATTAGAGGTGAATATACAAGGCACAAGTAATTGCTTAACGAGTGTGCAGAAAGACAATTTATTGCTTGAAAAACCCCAATATCGTATCAGAAAGTTGACACCAAGAGAGTGCGGACGGCTGATGGGTGTACCTGATGAAGATATTGACAAAATGGCAGCAGTCAACAGCAATACGCAGTTGTATAAACAATTCGGAAACAGCATAGTAGTTGATGTTATGTGCGCTATGTTTAAGAACCTAAATATACAATAGAAGTGTGGTGAATAATTATGCAGAATGATAGACCGTGTGATAAGTGCTTACATCATACCAGTGGACAATGTGACATATGGGAGTGTGAGTCACAAACGTCAAAAGACATAGAGTATAAAACTAGGCAACAGATAGCAGCAGAAATGGAACTGGTGAATCCTCTTGTAGTTGATATTTCTAGTTCATACAAGCTATTTAGAAAATGTTTGTCTATTGTGAAAGGAGACTATTTTGGCAAAAAGAATTAGAGCAACGGCAGAGGCAAAACTTGATCCTGAATGGGAAAGAGCTTGTGCTATGGCAAATGATTTAAAATCTAAGGATGGCACTGTTCTTTGGGCATTAAGTTTCATTCATGCCTGGGAAAATGCGGTAAAAATAATAAAGGAGGCGTTATGAGTCCTGCTAAATATTTTTGCTTTGGTGCAATGAGTGACAAATATAGTGTTCAGTGCAAGCAAAATGGCTATACACTTAAAAATTCGGAAAAATGGGACAAGATAGTTGACTGTATAATTATGCTATATATACACGATATACTCACCGATAGCCGATACAATGAGTGCCTGAACAGAGTACTGAAATTTTCTAAAAAAGACATTACAAAAGATGAAGACTAAAATCATATAAGGAGTGAGGTTTGATGGCGGTATATAGGAGTGTGCATTTATCATTTTGGACGGACAATAAGGTTGAGGATGATTTTACACCAGAGGATAAGTATTTTTATATTTATTTGTTGACGAACCCTCAAACTAATATTTGCGGTTGTTACGAGATTAGCTATTCTCAGATGACTAGAAATACCGGATACAATAAAGACACCATAATAAGGTTGCTTGAGCGCTTTGAAAACGTTCACAAGATTATTAAATTTGATAAGAATACCAAGGAGATATTGATTCTGAATTGGTATAAATACAACTGGAGTAAGTCCGAGAAAACGCTTACTGGGGTTGAAAATGTTGCAAAACATATTAAGTCGGAAGTGTTTAAAAAATATGTTTTGGATGTTGTAAACTGCATAAGAAGTGATACCCCTATTATGGGGCATGTATGCCCCATACAAGCATCTGTATCTGATACTGATATTAATAATATATATATTAATACAAAAGAGAAAGATATTAATAAAAATACAAACAGTATAAATAATAAAAATATATTAAATAATTTAATAGATGAATTTAATATATCTAGTTATTTAAAAGACAGTATAGAAACATGGTTGTCGTACAAGAAAGAGCGTAGGTTTACTTACAAGGATAGTGGGCTGAGAACTCTAATCAAGACGATCAAGAGTAAGGCTGATGAATATGGTGAACAGGCAGTTGCCGAGGTAATCAACGAAAGCATATCAAGCGGTTATCAGGGCATAATGTGGGATTGGATGAAGAGATACAAGCCACAGTCAAAACCAAACGTTTTTGACGAATGGAGGAATGCGTAAGTGACAAGGGATGAAACAATACAGTTGCTAATGGTTATACAGGCGGCATATCCGAACTACAAGCCACCAGATAAGACAGTTGCGGTCAATACATGGCTGATGATGCTGGAGGAATACGACAAGCAGTCAGTAATGATGGCCATTAAAGTATACATAGCAACCGACACAAGCGGATTTGCGCCGAGCATTGGACAGGTGATTGATAAGATCAAGTCAATCACAACACCAAAATCCATGAGCGAGATAGAAGCATGGTCGCTAGTTCGTAAAGCCATATCTGATAGTGGCTACAATGCAACAGCAAGATTTAATGAGTTGCCGCCGGAATGTCAGAGAGCCGTGGGTTCGCCGTCACAGTTAAGAATGTGGGCGCAAGATACAGAGTTTAACGAAAATGTTGTGAGTAGCAACTTCATGCGGTGCTATCGAACAGAGATAGCACGACAGAGAGAGATAGATAGAATGCCGTCAGAGATACGGCAGATGATTGATAAAGTCAATAACAATTCTAAATTACTTCAAGATAAACAGGCTAATCTGCCTGAGATTACTCAAGATAAAAACTATAAACTGAATAGAGAGTAGTGACTATGGGAGCATCAACAGAACAGTACCGCCGCCGTAAAGCCGCTGGATTATGTGTTGAATGTGGAAAACCGCTAGATAGAGTGGGTGCTTATTGTATTGAGTGCTGTAGAGCACATTCGGAAGATAGTAAGCAACAGAAGCGTTGGTACGCTGATGGCGGCGTTTGCCCTGTTTGCAAGACAAACAAACTAATGGGGACCGAGAGGTGTTGCCCGGAATGCAGAGCAAAGAGTACAGAGTATGCATCAAGGAAAAGAAACACAAATAGAGACTTGTATAACAAGCAACACGCCGAATGGGCGAAAATCCAATATGCTGAAAGGGTTGAAAAAGGCCTTTGTACTAGGTGCGGAAAACGACCGGCTAAAGATGGTGCACACACATGCGTGTATTGCGCTGAAAAAACTAATGCTTATCACCGAAGAAAGAGAGCCGAGAAAAGGTTGAATGCACAAGAAAGATACGAAAAGGGTATATGTCGATTTTGCAATAATCCTGTTAAGGATGGGTATAAGTTATGTGAGCACCACTACCAGCTCAATCTTATCAACTCGGCAAAGGCAGACAGGAGTGCATATAACAGGCGACAGTATCAGATAAGCCAAAGGAGGCGAGCGGCTAATAACAACGAAGAAAGACAATCCGTGTAAAGACTGCCCCGATAGATATGTTGGTTGTCATTCAAACTGTGAGCGGTACCTAACGTGGAAAAAAGTGTACGATGAATGGAACAGCAAAGTGTTTAACGAGAGGTCGAAGAGCCGAGCGGTTGACAAGTATCTGATAGACAGAAGTTTAAAGGCAAAGGCGGAGTATCGGAGGAAAAGCAGATGAATGTTGTGGTTACACAAAACGGTAAGAAAGTGAATATTGCTGATATTGTTCTGCCTGATGATGTGGTGAGAACAATAGCTAGCATGATTGGTTGACAAGTAAATAAATGACAAGTAGAATGTGCCGTAGAATGTAGTGTATATGCGGCACATTTTACGTAGGAGGACAATAAAAATGGAATGTGTGGCATATATAAGAGTGTCAACAGAAAGACAGGTTGAAGAGGGCTACGGCCTTGAAAGTCAGAAAAGAGATATTGAGGAATATTGCAAGAAAAATGAAATGCTAATCACTGATTGGTATATTGATGCTGGACTATCTGGGATGGATATGAGCAAGCGTGTTGAACTGCAACGGCTTATATCGGACATATCAAAAATAAACAACATAGTAGTATATAAGCTGGACAGGCTAGCAAGGGATTCAGTAGATGCATTATACATGATTGAGAAACTCTTTACACCGAAAGGTGTCAGAGTTAATAGCGTACACGATTTTGCAAGATACGAAACACCGCAAGACAAGTTCCAAACACATATTATGGCGGCAGTTGCTGAATACGATAGAAACACAATGTTGCTCAGAATGCGTGGCGGTATGCTAGAGAGAGTTAAAAATGGTTACTGGATGGGTGGTGGCAATACGCCATACTGTTACCGATACGACAAGAACCTTGGTTATCTTGTACCGATTCCTGAACGTGCTGAACAGGCTAACAGAGCTATGGATTTGTTTATAGACGGCATGTCGGATGTTAAGATACAAAGATTGCTTGGATATAAAAGCGAATTTGTTGTAAGAAGTATTATGACAGGGATTGTAAATATTGGCTATATACCATACAAGGGAGGCGTGTATAAAGGACTGCATGAGCCAATATTCGATCGTGAAAAATTTTATCTTGCTCAGGAGTTGAGAAAAAGTAGGCGTAAACAACACATATACTGTTATACAGAACCGCACTTATTGACAGGACTCTGCTATTGCAGGGAATGCGGTTGTAAAATGCGATACCAGAAGATAACCGGAATGGGAATACACAAGATATATTGTTGCTCACACAACAGTTACTTGGATTATTTACCAAACCACAATCCTGATTGTAACAATCCCGGAGCGTGGGCTAGCGATGTTGAAAAAGCATTTGAACAAGAAATACTCGAAATCTCAATAAACCTGTCAAAATACAAACCAAAGGCAAAAGAAACAAAGTTGCAAATACTGACTAACCAGCTCGAAAAACAAAAAGCAAAGCTAAAACGGCTATACACCCTGTATGCAGAGGGCAATGATATGGTTTTGGATATGATTAAGACTTTGGAGACTGAGATCAGAGAGACTACTGAAAAAATCTCAGCTGAAAGAAAAAATGGCCAGCATGAGCAGAAAAAAGAATTTGTCTATGAAAATATAAAAAAACTTGCCGACATCTGGGATGGTATCAGCAAGTCTCAAAAAAACTCTATACTCAAAACTATAATTGATAAAGTGATTGTAGGCAAGGATGATATAGAAATTCAGTTAAAGAACTTTTAGCACCTACATAATGCAGTTCCTATGGCGTTAAGGTGGTGCTATACCGCATATACACTACATTCTTTTTGACACATGACGCATAATGCGTCTTTTTTTATTGCCATTTTTAAAACTGTGTGATATGTTGAGTGTGTACTTAGGAGGTATATTGATGATTGATATATCTAAGCTGATAAAGGCTGAATATGAGTACATAAGATTAAATGCCAACTTCACAGAGCGAGAATTAGAACTGTATGAGTTGCGCAACAAACAATACACATATGAAATGTGCGCCGAGTTGATGAATATGAGTGTGTCGACAATAAAACGGATAGCACATCAAGTAGACCGAAAGATAAACCGGGTGATACAATAATGACACTTTGGTGAGCTGATTATGAGCGGATAACGAACTCGTTACCGCTCTTTTTTTATGCAAAAATAGAATTATAGGAGGTGGCTTATGATTACTGACGAAATACTGGAACGTATTTTTTCTAGGGAAGATGTGGCAAAAGTGCCACTTATATATCAATCGACAATGATACACGCAATTGACGAAGAACTTGAAAAGGAGAAATCAGATGATAGCACAGACACCTTATCAAAATATGATTTATAGTCAGCCACAAATGGCTTATACACCCCAAATGTACAATCCATGGACAACTAGACCACAATCTCAGGTTCAGCCTATGCCAGTAGAGCAACCCCAACAAGTAATGCAGCCACAAGTAAAGCCGCTTACAGGTAAGGTTGTTCAAACTTTAGAGGCAATAACGGCAAACGATGTTCCGATGGATGGCACCGCTGCTTTTTTCCCTAAACAAGATTTGTCCGAGATTTATGTTAAGGGATGGAACGCAGAAGGACAAATTGAAACGATCGTGTATAAGCCTGTTAGAGACACAAAACCGACACAGGCAGTAAATAATACTTTTGATGCAGAAAAATTTAAAATAGACCTATCAGAAAGCGTTACAGAGGGTATTACGGCAAGACTGGATAACCTATATTCAAAAATTGAAGAAATTGAAAGCAAACTAACAAGTTCTCAAAGAAAAAATTCGCGATCACAAAGCAAAGGTGGTGACGAAGAATGAACCCAATTAACATTTTTCAAATGATGAAAGCTGGTCCGCAACAGTTTATACAGCAGATGATGGGAAATAATCAAATTATGAGTAATCCTATGATGAAAAACACTATGCAGATGGCACAGCAGGGCAATATGCAAGGCATAGAACAAATGGCTAGAAACTTGTGCAAAGAAAAAGGATTAAATGCAGATGATGTATTTAATCAAATAAAAAGTAGATTTGGTAATTAGTAGCATATTAGATGTCTTTGCAAATTACCTAGGTGACATCTTTATGAATATATTTTCAGGAGGTAACAATATGTTTTCAAACTCAAATTGTGCCAGCGTACCTTTAGTGGCTAACATTGATGGTAATGGCAACAACAATGGTGGTTGGGCTGACGGCGGATGGCTTTGGATAATCGTTGTATTTGCCTTGCTCTTTGGATGGGGCAATGGTGGATTTGGCGGTTTTGGCGGCAACAATGGCGGTGGCTATGTTGCAACAGCTGCTACACAGGCTGATATTCAGAGAGGATTTGATAATTCAGCAGTTATCAGCAAGTTAGACGGCATTTCTAACGGACTTTGCGACGGTTTTTATGCCATGAACAACAGCATGCTTACTGGTTTTAACGGCATTAACACAAATATCATGCAGACAGGCTATGGCATACAACAGGCGATCAACGCTGACACTGTAGCTGGTATGCAGAACACAAATGCTATTCAGGCAACCCTTAACAACATGGCTGCTCAGAATGCCGCTTGTTGCTGTGAGACTCAGAGACAGATTGAGAGAGGTTTCTGCGACACCAACTACAACATGGCTACACAGGCTTGTGAGACAAGACAGGCTATCGAGAACAGCACGAGAAGCATCCTTGATTTCCTGACTCAGGACAAGATAGCCACATTGCAGGCAGAAAACAATAGCTTAAGGCTCGCCGCATCACAGGATAGACAGAATGCACTTCTGACTACTGCAATGACAGCACAAACACAGCAGATTGTCAACTCTGTAAATCCTACAGCTATTCCAGCTTATGTTGTGCCTAATCCTAATGCTTATGCTTATGGATGTGGTTGCAATGCAGGCTGTGGCTGCTAAAAGTAGCAGCTACGCAAAAACGAATAATTGAGTATCTTAATTGAGTTGAACTCGGTTTTAACCGATTGAACATAATTATGTCTGCTATGCAGTATTACTTTTTAACCCAAGGGCAGACTGAAATATGTTTGCCCTTATTTTGTGAAAGAGAGGTAAAGATAATGGAGATAACAGGGATTGCATTACAAACAGTTGCTGCCGGAGAAGATGTTGCATTTACAGAAACACCAGTATGTGGTAGCAAATGTATAGTTCACAGACAGGGAAGCGGAATTATCAAACTAAGAGGCATTACAAATCAGTGCAAGGCAAGATTTTTAGTATCATATAGCGGTAATATTCAGATACCAGCAGGTGGTACAGTTGAAGCTATTTCACTTGCTATTGCAGTTGATGGAGAACCTTTACAGTCAACACGAATGATAGTTACTCCGGCAGCAGTTGAGAATTTCTTTAATGTGTCGGCACAGGCTTATATTGATGTGCCTTGCGGTTGCTGCAGTACAGTAGCGGTGCAGAATACATCGGCACAGGCTATTGAAGCACAGAATAGTAACTTAATCGCAGTAAGGGAGGCTTGATATTATGCATAAATGGGCTAAACAGATTATGGAATGTGTCAAGGCGAAAGTTGAAGCAATCGGATTGGATAACTTTGAGGGACAGAACCTTGACGATTTAAAGGATTTTACAGAGATAGCTAAGAATATAGCTTGCTTTGACAAGGATTACAGAATTGTTGAAGCTATGGAAAAATCAGAAGATAACGAGGATATTATGCGTATGGTTGAACAGTACGAAGATTATCCAGATAGAAGATTCTATGACAACTACCGCTATGCTAATGGCAGATTTGCACCAAAAGGTAAAGGAACAAGGCGCGGTTATATAGAACCCCCTTACTATCATCAAATGCCAGACGACTATAGGACATGGGAAGATAAACCTATGCAGGAGAGAATGAGAGACCTTGACCGCATGAGTGGTAGAATGCACTATACAGAGCCAACGACTGCTACAAGAGACAGCAGAGAAGGCAAAAGTGGCATGATGAGAAGATCATACATCGAGGCTAAGGAAATGCATAAGGATAAAGACACAACTATGCAGGAACTTGAGAAGTACCTCAAAGGAGTTAGTGAGGACATTACAGATGTGATCGGCAGCATGACCCCGGAAGAGCGGTCGATGCTCAAATCAAAAATGTCTACACTTGTAACAAAACTGTAACAATTACACATGATGTATATAAGCGTGAGGGAGTGCAAAGTCGCTCTCTTGCGTTTTAAGGGGGCGTATAGCTTGAATTTTGAATTAAATGGTATTCAATGGCAAATTGTATGGGTAGATAATAAAAGTTCGTTATTGAGCCGTACAGATGGCTCTATGAGCGTGGGAGTAACAGACATGAATACCCACTGTATATATTTGGCTAAAAGTTTGCATGGTACATTTTTGCATAAAGTGATTATACATGAACTGTGTCATTGTGTTTGCATGTCGTATAACATATATATGCCGATAGAACAGGAAGAAATGCTGTGTGATTTTGTTGCTACATACGGCGACCAAGTATTTGAAATTGTTGATATATTAACAGGATATATGGGAGATAGAATGTATGGATAACATAGATAAGATATTAAAGTATATAAGACGAACCAATCCAGAAATGACCCGGCAAAAGCTGATAGAAGAGTTAGGGCAATCGCACTATCTTGCCAAAGCTCTTGTTATTGTATCAAATCAAAAATAAAAATTAATTTTTCAAAAATTCTTATAAAAAAATATTCGGATTAATGTATACCCCCCCTATCAAATAATTCTGAAAATTTCGGACGGTCAAAAAATTTTTTCTCAACTTTTTCTCAATTTCATGCGAGTTTTGTTCAGATTTTTGAACAGAATCGAAACACTTCAACGTGGTAAAGTAAGACATAACCCAAACCGAGACCAGCCACACGGTAAAAGAATACCACCGACAAGGCTTATAATATGCCATTGACACCGCGCTAAACTTTACGCGTTGTTTTGCGTTCCACTATTGGTAGATTTACACGCCCACACACTCGAAAAGTCTTAAAACGCAAATAAACACGTTGTTATTTTTGCTCATACAACAGCAATATAAAACGGACAAGATCAACCACCAGAAACGGCAGCAGACAGGCACAATTAATAAACCGCCATAGGCAATATAATTGCATAGAATTGCACAAACAATTCACACAATTAGATATAAATATACAGCTAATAAGGCTATACATGAACAGCATAGCACACAAGCGCCGACATAGCAATATTATATTATCAAAGATCAGAAAGCCGCCCGGCTGGAATTGAACCAGCCACAGCCCACCAAGAACGGCAAAAGGGCGCAACTCGTACGCCCTTAATTAAGAATATTAATTATTAAATTCGAAAAACAAGCCGCTTTTATTATAACAAGTTGTGAGCCTTTTTAACCCATAGAAAAAATCGTAATTACAATCAAAAACCGCTTGCGTGCCTGTGTATATAATTACACTTTGCCCATTGTCCCAAAAAGAAAAGTCTTTTATTTTCTCAAGTCCTAATGTTTCAACAGCCTTTTTCCCATAAATAAATGTAAATTTTTCCAAGTTTCCGCGGATTTTCCCAGCGGTTAAAGTGTCTAATTTTTCGTAAATGGTCATAATCTCAATACCTCCATATTTTTATATTTCTCCTATCGGGTAGCAGCAAGGGGCGGAATCGAACCGCCCGAAATTCCTTTAATTCTTGCCGATTTTACGAGAATGCCCGGCGGGCTATCTCGTCTAATATTTTCTTTTTGTTCTCAACTGTTGGGGCAAGGAGCCAACCCGGAACAACAACATAATTAACACATTTAACGCCGTTGATGTTCCTTTCCTGTCTCTCCACCTGTGGATTAAGATCCATTGCACCGGTGTAAACGCCCTCACCGTCCAGCCTTGTAACATCAACGGCGATGTATTCCGCCTTTCCTCTGCGTCCTCTTAACAGTTCAACAACTATCCTGTTGCCGTTTTTATCCAGATCAGTAAAAGTTATTACCTCTCTGTAAATCTTGCCATCGTGCTGCGCTCTTATTTCCTCTGTGTAGTTTCTCATGTTGTTACCTCCTAAAATATGTTCTTTTCGGTCTGCCATCATCAGAGCCGGGAGACCGTCCCCGGCTGACGCTCCGAAAGTTGGAGCGTTTCGGCTAAAATTTGAACATGTCCGCCGGTGCAAGGATTGAACCGCCGGCGCACTTGGCATATATGAGACATTCGCCGCCTTTTTCAAATGACATGTAAAATTCACATGTCACGGCGTTTTTTGGATCGCCGGGGCCATATATAATCGGATCGCCAGGATCACATTCCTTTTTTATTCTTTGTGCGATCTGCTCCGGTGTTGCCTCGGCTGCTTTGTAGCAGTCTAACATAATGTTATATGTTGTCTTGCTGATCTGCTCCCATTTTGGGGCACATCCTGTTGGTGTGTTGTGATAATATCTCATGTTTTTATACCTCCTTAACAATGAAATCATGTTCAATTGTTCTGATCTGATCTTTGTTTGCTTTTACCTCTCCGATATAACTTTTTGTTGCTCTGTCATAAATTTTAATTATTCTCATTTTTTTATTCTCCTTTGTATTTTCTGCCTTGCAAGTCGTCAATGTCTGTCATGTGGAATTGTCAAGGTTGTTATCTCTTTGCTATGGTTAAATGATACTACGATATAAGGCACAAAACAAGATGGAATAATACACAAATATAAGGCACAAAACAGCTTGTAAATTGTACAATATATATAAGGCACAAAGCAAACAAAAGGGGATCGCTATATTAATGTGTGATAGATCTACTTGACTGTGATAGATCTACTTGACATATAAGGCACAACAATATATTATAGATATATCAACAAGTGAAAAGGAGGCGGAAAAATGGAATATAAAACAAGCGCGGCAACGCGAAAGGCTATTTATAAATATGATGATAAATACGAGCGCATTAATTGCAGATTAGCAAAAGGCACGAAAGAACGAATAAAAGCCTTAAAGTATAGCGCAAACGACTTTATTAAGTTGGCAGTTGCTGAAAAATTAGAACGCGAAGAAAAAATATTAAAATAAGGCACAAAATAAACATTGACATGTAAGGCACAAAATGATATAATGCATACATCAGATAAAGAAAGAATGCAAAGGAGGCAAAGAAATGAAGATAACAGGACCATATAAGATGGATCAGAATTTTATTTATGTATTTGTGGATGACACAAAATACATAATTGCCAAAAACGGCGACCAGTGGGGTTCCGTGACGGTGGGAAAACCTACCGCATGGAAAAATCAGATCTGGACAAAAGAACAGCACGAGGCAGAAAAGGCCGACTGTTCCGAGGTTGGAACATTTGAACTTGATTAATTTTTAAACCGCCAGAGGCGGAGAAAGAGAGGAGCAAAAATGAGAATCGAAGGAATAGGAGTTATAAACAAAAATAAAGCGCTGTCAATATTGACAAAAGAGGGCCGCGAGGCGGTAAAAGCTGGGGAGATCACAATTGATGAGCTTGGCGAAATGTATAAACTGGAGCTTGTACAGAAAAATTCAAAAATTGGAAATATGGGCGATACGTTCCGAGAGTCATTCAAATGGATCCCGGAAGATCTAAAAGAACAGTTGACGCCGGAGCAGCTAGGAAAACTTGTAGACAGCTTTTACAACTGTTACAGCGCCGGCAAGGCGACAAAATAATATAGCGGACTTATTGCACAGCCCGCTATATTAAAAACATTATTGTTTCAATCCGTGACCGCTGGAGTTGCTAGCGGTCCATCATATCAAGCAACCATGATATGAGACTATTATATAATAATATATGATATTGAGGAGGTCAAGAAAAATGGATAAAGATATAAAAATAATAATGGCCACAAACAAGACAAAAAGAGAAGCAGAAGAATATTTAAAGCGTGGCGCTGTAGTTTACGAGTACGAGGACTATTTAGAGCACTTTGACGAGTACGCCGGAGAGCTAGAGGAAGAATATAAACAGCAGTTGAAGCATGAAGTGGAGACTTCGGACGATGGACCACTTGTAAACTGGGATATGGATTTAGTCACTTTTGAGGGTGATAGATATGTGATAGAATATATTTTGTAAAATGTCAAACTTTGTCACACGGTTATTATTGATATAATAGCCGTGTTTTTTTATGCTTATTATATATTAAAATGTTGGAGGTATAGAAAAAGTGTTGGAACGTGGTTATTGTTATAAGTTAAATATAAATAGCCGTCAAACAATGATAAAGGAGTATAACAGATCAGCACAAAAAAGTGGACTGCCCCCGGCGTCTATGTGTGACATATTCGCGATTTTTGAAGAACGAAACGGCCGGGCGCGCTGCATGTTGGATTTTGGACCTTATGCGCATGTATGTGCTAGCATCTGCATAGATCAGCTTGAACAGCACAAAGCCGGGCGGCAGAGTGATGGGAGTTGGAACTATCCGACATTGTTTGATCTGGCAGAGCGGGAGGCGATAAAGGAATATAACAAAATGTGGGACCAGATCGCGAACTGGCCATAAAAATCAGTATTGACAAATAAATAAAACAATGATATATATTTTATTGATGTTTTTTATTCATATCAAAACACTAAAGAGGTATTAACCGCATAGAGTATATTTAATTGTATTCTATGCGGTTTTGTTGTATATGTATATATAATATATAGCTAGAGAGGAGGCGGAAACATGGAGAATAGCCAGGAGGTAGAAATATTTGATAATGAAATAGATATGTATTTGCAAGAGTTCTGCGACAATCACAAGCCGCCTATTGATGATCTCACAAACTGCCCACAAAATCTGTGGTCTGGTGCTATGATGTATATATATAGACGTATGTTTAAAGGCACAGATAGATTACTAAATAATAATAATATATATACGTCTAATGGTGCTATATATTCCAATATGTATGATTATAATAAATGTTTAGATATATGCGAGTATTATATATATATTTGTGGTTTATATAATAAAGTGCCATCAATAATAGACTATTGCCACTTGACAGGCATTGACAATGATACAATAACAGAGTGGGGCAAGGATAAGCCAAGCCACCCGCGGACAAGAATTTACAAAAAATTGCGCGGTTTTCGTGAGAATTGTCTGACAAATCGACTAATTGACACAAAACAGGCGGTTGGTTTAATCGCAATACAAAACAGGGAATACGGCTGGAACGATGCCAGCGGAGCTACTGCCGGAGGTGGCACAATCGCTCTGACTGCCTCAGATGTGCGCAAATTGTTAGAGTCAAATTGTGCCAAACTTCCAGACAATTCAGCACAGGCGAAGACCATAGAGGTTGATTGCACTGTGTCAAATTGTGTGAACAATTCAAACAATTTAGGACAGGCTGAAAACGTAGGAAATAAGCCACTTTTTGGCGGTGATGATACGGATTAAATATATAATTGTGCGCAAAACAAGGGTTTTGCGAATAGATACAAAGACATAAGCGACATAACAGTAAATTGTGTGAACAATTAAAACAATATTAGCACACAGACAAAATGAGTGCTAAAAAAAGAACGCTGGAGGGGGGTGGGGGTGTGACAGGATCCCAGGAGAGCCCCTACTAAGCCCCCCAAATATTTTTAAAATAAAAAAGGCTTTATCAGCCACATATAAATATATCAAGTATAAATCTACACATAATGACAAAACAAATGAACATAGGGTTGGTGAGAATATATGATTGATATACCTGTTATAGACATGTGTAAAACAGGTCAAAACATAGTATACCATCGAAAACAACAAGGACTAAGTGTTAAGGATTTACAAAACATACTTAAATTTACAAATCCAAATGCGATATACAAATGGCAAAAGGGAAAATCAATACCTACAGTTGACAATCTGATAATTTTATCAGCACTGTTTAAAGTCCCAATAGAAGATATAATCGCAATTCAGAAAAAAATATAGACAAAATCCAAATAATGTGTATATAATACATACATAACAGTTATCTATCGGTCAGACAGATATTCTTTAATCACATCAGACAAAACTATAAAATCCCTAACCTAAAAGGAATAAAATGAACGGAATTGAATATCAAATGGCTGCCATGCGTACAAATGATGGCAGGAATAGAGATAGACTTCTTAATGCTGTTTCAACAACAAATGGAATAGACGTTGCTGAACTGCTTAATGGTGTTATAGGTCTTACAGGCGAGTCGGGCGAAGTTGCTGATCTTGTTAAAAAGGGCGTATTTCACGAAAAAGGCATAGACATAAATCACTTGAAGAAAGAATGCGGCGATGTAATGTGGTATGTTGCCATGATCTGTGATGCAAGCGGATTTACCCTTGATGATGTTATGCAGACGAACAAAGAAAAACTTGAAAACAGATATCCAGATGGATTTGATACGTGGAGAGCCAACCACAAACAGGAGGACGACATATGATTGAACTTATCATTTTGCTTTGGATTGCAATAAAACTTAATGCCCCTGTTTGGGTATATATATTGTTGGGTATAGTTGCTTTAATTAAGGCTGTGGCGTTTGGAATAAATCTCAGCAAGGATAACTAAACATTGGGAGGTAATCACTATGACAAAAGATAAATGCAGCAATTGTGAATACTGCATAACAGAAGATGGTGATAAGGTTTGTAACAATCAGAACAGCGAATATTATTCGGATTATGTTGAACCTGGACATATATGTTTGGATTATGAGGGCAAAAACAATGAGTGTGACTGATGATATTCTGAAAACTGACTATAGTTTACAATTTGATGAAAAGCGCAAGGCTTTAGTGGTTCAAAGTCATTATAAGTATGGCAGAGCCGGAAGAAATTTTGCCACAGGCAATGTTGACGCAATAGGCAGCCTTGAAAAATGCCTTGCAAAGTTTAAAGAGACAGGAAATACGGAATACCTTCTTGATGTTGCCAATTATGCTATGTTCAGATATATGTGGCCGCAAAGTGGAGAATACTTTAAGCATACCGATAGTGATGAATCAGCCGGAATAGTCGGTATGAGTATAAATGAAATGGAGAAATACAAATAGGGTTATCGCCAAGTGGTAAGGCACAGGACTTTGACTCCTGTATTCGAGGGTTCAAATCCCTCTAGCCCCGCTACTGAGTATAGGCAGTTGTCGCAAGTAGCCTTTCCACCTATACAGTCCACCATGACTAACCATGGGAGCCTTGAGACCATACAAGGCGAATATGAATGATTAGCTCAGTTGGGAGAGCAATAGATTTTTAATCTATGGGCCATGGGTTCGAGTCCCATATCGTTCATGCGGTTAAGGTTTTCAAATTCTTTTACCTTGACCGGACAAATGTTTGTTTCATTTGTGCTCCTTTCACTCACTAGCGGAATGCTGAATAAAGGACCGTCACCAGGTCCGGTGAGTGTTTTGCGAAAATCAGCCTACAGAATGCCAACTGTAGCCGTATAGGCGGTTGAATACTCCTCCCAGAGTAAATAATCACAAGCCCCGGCATGCGGCTATATAGTATGCCGTATGTATAATTACGCGGAGTAGAGCAGTCTGGCAGCTCGCTAGCCTCATAAGCTAGAGATCATGGGTTCAAATCCCATCTCTGCTATTTGTAAATGTTATTACGAGGTGAAATATGGCTGGTGGTGTACATAGGTGCGATCCGGATAAGTTTTCAGAGGCAGTAGCAGAATATATGGCTGGTAGAGTTACACAAGCTAAAGCTGCGCAGATAGCCGGAATGAGTATTCCAACCTTTTTGAAATACCTCAATATGCTATTTAGCGGAGAACCATTTCCGGACACGTTGTTTGTTTTTGAAGATGAGGAGAAGTAAAAGTGTGTAGATTTTGCGATGGCAAAAGTGAAAAGATAGAAAATGGTTATACATACGGAAATGCAATGATAGTTGGCGATACACATAACTGACATCTGTCCTACGACAATAGTGGAAACGAATATGGATCGGGGCGGTTTGACATAAATTATTGCCCTATTTGTGGCCGGAAGTTGGTGGAGAAATGCAGAGCTTAAGCAAAATGTCAGAGAAGTGCAAAACTTGCCCTGAAAGAGATGATTGTGATAATAAAAGAATGGTAGAGTGCGCACTTGCAGAGTTACCACAACAAAATCTTGCAAGTGCTACACAAGGCTTTTCGATAGATGCGGCAATGCCAGCTTTGAGAGAAGAAATAACAAGCCCATTAAGTCCATTTAGGTACAAAGACGAACTAGAAAAAGCACTAAATGATTTGCATTTTGGAAATATGTTTATGAATGGTGCTTAGAAAGTTGGTGGAAGAATGAATGAAACTATTTTATATATTTCCAAATCAGAACAGGATATACGAAGTTTTCTGAAATACCTTCAATCAAAGCTAAAAGCAGAACAAAGGGAATGTACCCTAGATGAAAAACACGATATTTTAAAAATACCAAAACATTACGATATTGTCGGAAAGAGCATATACAGCAACAGACTTGGGGTAGGCTACGGATATTGCAAATATTATTGTTTTTCAGAAACGTATAACAAAGACAAATACAACAATACAGAAAATGAAAAACTTAAAGAAATTCTTATGCACACAAGAGAGGGCACGGAGGAAATATCGGGGGTTGACATTCTGTATATGTTGGGTTTGATTTGAAAGTTGGTGGAGAAATGATAGTTAATATTGATGCTAGCGTGTACACGATGAATAGAAAAGGCTTTAGAGGAGTTTTAAAAATAGCGTCAAAGGCTGTTGAATTTGGTATATATGCCGTAGTTAAGGATGACAAAGCAATTATGTTAAACGAGAAATATGAAGATATAGGCAGCCTTAAAAATGCAGTTGCAGAATATAAAAAACATGGGTTTAAGGTGTATTGGAATGAGAATAATAATGACGGTGGGCAATCATAAACAAGAATACACAGAAGAACACTTTAGACGTGGTAATCCAAAAAAAGATGGTAATTATATTGTGATATCACGTACAGGTGCTATTTGCCGTGATAACTACAGTAGCGATAGTGGATGGCAAAAGTCAGAAAACGATGGAACAGTGGAGTATTTGCCACAATCATGGGAGAGATTCAATGAAACATGAAAGAGAATGGCACACTTGTGATAGGTGTGGGAAAGAAATAACCACAGAAACGATGGGGATAATAAATTTTTCTGAATATGGTACTTCCCCCAATGAAATTCCGTCCTTTGGTCTTGATGATGAAAGAGGGAATATTATAATTTGCGCTTTTGAACATGTAAATAAAACGTATGAATTATGTTCAAAATGTGAGAAGAATTTTGAGAGGTTTATGAAGAATGAAAACACTAATTAATTTTGTTAAAAATTTAAAAACATTTTATCAATTTTACAAAGATTATGAATACGATGGCAATGATTGTCGATTTATAATTGAAAACTATCAAGAGGTTTTATGCAACCGTACAAAGACAATGAGCAAACCTACATATTATGCAAAAAGTGTTATTGCTCAAATGGATAGGTGGTATGAGGATTCTTGGAAATCTATGTATAAATGTGAACCATTTGAGTTGGCAGAAGAAAAAATTATGATAAAATCCAATGGCAAAACTGCACAAGTGTTTATTGACGGCAAAAAAGTAAACTGTACGGACATGGAGTTGCATTTTATCGGTCATTCAAACCAAAGTCCAATGATTAAAGTTAATGCACGATGGCATAAAACGGATGAAAACGGAAATATGATTCTGAATGAGGATAAAACCGCCATATTAACAGAGGGAATAAAGATAAATTGTTAGGAGTGATATTATGAAAAAATTATTTGTAAGTGTGCCTATGAAAGGCAGAACAGAGGAAGAAATCAAAGCAAGTATTCAGAAGATGAAAAAGGTAGCAGAGATATACGAGGGCGAGGAATTAGAGCTTATCGACAGTTACGTTGAGGATAACCCACCTAAAAGCAACAATCAAGCCATTTGGTTTTTAGGGGAAAGTCTTAAGAAACTGGCACAGGCTGATGTATTCATGGGAATATGTGAGAGCTACGATTGGAACGGCTGTTGCATTGAAAGGGAAACAGCAGATAAATATGGTATTAAAGCATATACGATTCCGGTAAGGTATGTAATTGATGATTATAATGCACTTTTGAATAGATTACATCCGGTTTGCTGTGATGCAATACCAACATTTTAATAAAAATATTACCGGCTAACAGACGGAGTTAGTCGCTACCCTAGAAAAATTATAGGCAGAGGCCGTAGCACCTCTGCTTTTTAGCGAGGTGCTATTTTTATGTCTGAATTACAGAATTTGATTAAGGATTGCGAAAAATACATAGATATCCGGGGCATAGACGAAACAATTATCAATGCCTATCTTGATACTTGCCAACTAGCCAAAAATGATGGTGATATCACTACAATGCTTGAATGCACGGCAAGGTCAAAGGCAATCGTGAATCAATTCTGTTTGAAACAATTCGGCATGGACATTTGGGGAATAGAGAAATTTGCCCAGGCAAACAAGACAGAGATAGAGCTTGTCAATCAATATTATCAAATTCTGAAACTTGAATCTTATGATAAATTTGAAAGTTTTATTTTTTACATGGAGAAGAATAGAGCTTGGCAGAAGAGATTTTACCAGCCTAGGCGAAAAACCTTAAATGTTGTTGCGCAAGATTTGGAAGATTTGGAGCAGCGCAAAATCAAGTTCTATGGCTTGTCTATGCCGTCCCGTGTTGGAAAGAGTACAATTTGTATTTTTTTTCTTGCGTGGATTATGCTGCGCAGACCAAATAGCCATTCAGCAATGGGTGGACATTCAGGAATACTTGCTAAGGGATTTTACAAAGAACTTATGAATCTTTTATCAACGCCTGAGTACACATTTGGAGAATTGTTTGGTTATTATCACCCAAAATACAAATCAGTTGTTACAGATAAAAGTGCGGATGAATTTACGATTACGCTTGGTGATCCGGACAGATTTGCAACAATTACTTGTAGGGGTATTGATGGCACATGGATAGGTGCCGTTGATGTATCAGCGGACGGATATCTGTATGTCGATGACCTTGTGCGTGATCGTGAACATTCTCTGTCACCTACACGTATGGAAAATACCTATCAGGAATACCTTAATACAATGGTAGACCGTAAAAACGACGGTGCAAGAGAATTGATGGTTGGTACTCTCTGGAATGTCCTAGACCCGCTGGAACGTCTCAGAAAACAATATGAAAAAGACCCTCAATATAGATTCAGGCAAATACCGGCACTTAATGAGAATGACGAAAGTAATTTCAACTATGAAATAAACGGATTTTCCACGGAATACTATAGGGATATGCGAGACAAGTTGGATAACGCTGAATGGATGGCTAAGTTCATGCAAAAGCCTTACGTCCGTGAGGGATTGCTATTCCCAACAGATAGTCTTAGATATTTTAACGGAGTTTTACCAGACGGAGATTGTAGGCACATTGGTGTTACAGATATAGCCTGGGGTGGTGGAGATAGCTTATCAATGCCTATTGGCGTTGAATATGACAATGGTGATGTTTATATCATAGGCTGGGTGTTTAATAAGGGCACAAAAGAGGTTACAGTGCCACTTGTTGTAGGTCGAATTATTGAAAATGGAATAAGGCAAACTAGATTTGAGGGTAATGTTGGTGGTGATCTTTACTGCCAATATGTAGATGAAAAACTACAAGAACAGGGCTATAAATGTTCGTGTTCAAGTCGAAAAGCACCAAACAAAGTTGAAAAGTTAGCAAAGATAATAGCCTATTCTGGCGATGTAAAACGTAAATTTATATTTTTGGACACACACAGAAGAACCCAAGAGCAGATGCAAAAAGATGCAGAACTTGGAATAAAAAGGTATTACAGAGATGACGAATATCAAGCTGCTATGGATGAGCTGACAATGTTTGTTAGCATTGGTGGCAATGAGCATGATGATGCAGCAGACGGAATCACTCAGTTGGAAATGTTTATTGAAAATCCAGAAAATACAGCAGTAGCAGAGGCGACATTAAATCCATTTAGGAGGTATTGATTAGTGGAAACAAAGGAATACTTGCAACAAATAGGCAGATATGACCGACTTATCAATAATAAGCTAGTGGAGCTTGCACAGTACAGATCTATGGCTTGTAGCGTATCAGCAGTCAAAAATGATGAAAGAGTGCAGTCATCACCTAGCTATGACACCATGGACAAGATTGTGTCCAAAATTGAGCAAATGGAAAATGAAATAGACATGCTTGTTGATAGATACATTGACAATAAACGAATAATTATATCTCAGATAGATAGTATGTCTGACGAAATGACTTATCAGATTTTATTTTCAAGATACGTTGAACAAAAGACTTTTGAAAAAATGGCAATAGAGATGAACTATTGTTACAAACAGATCATACGTAGACATGGTAAAGCATTACAGGAATTTGAACAAAAATGGGGAAACACATATAAGTAGTCCCTAAATGTCCTAGAATGTCCCATAAAACATATTATATAATATATCATGAACAAGTTGATTGATAAACACTTTGTTTTTTCTCATACTTTTTCAAACCTCATAAACCCTTTGGAGGCACCAGTAGCTTTACTGGTGCTTTTTTAATGTAAAAGGAGGTACAAATAATGAATGGAATAGATATTAGCGCCTGGCAAGGCGACAAAAATATAGATTTAAGCAAAGTTCATTTTGATTTTTGCATTGTCAAAGCAACTGAGGGAACAAGCTATAAGAACAGATACTTTACAAGTCACTGTGACAAAGTTCTGAACAAGAAAAAACTGTTAGGTGCGTATCATTATGCTAACGGCGGTGACGTACAAAAAGAGGCTGACTACTTCCTTGCATATGTCAAGAAGTATATCGGCAAAGCAATCATTGTACTTGACTGGGAGGCGAAGAATAACCCTCTGTTTGGTGTCAAAGATTTGGAATGGTGCTTACAGTGGTGCAGCTACGTACAGAAAAAGACCGGCATCAAACCGCTTATCTACATCCAGAAGAGTGCTATGAACGCCGTAAAAAAGGCTGGATATGGCCTGTGGGTGGCTCAGTACCCAGACTATGTTGAGACTGGTTATCAGAAACATCCGTGGAACGAGGGAGCTTATAACTGTTTACTCAGACAGTATACATCCGTTGGCAAACTCCCTGGCTATAACGGTAGCCTTGACCTCAACAAAGCATACATAAGTGCAGCATCATGGCGCAAGCTGGCTACTAAGGCTGTGAAGATTGCCACTATTAAGCCGGTAAAGAAGAGTGTCAATACGATCGCAAGAGAAGTACTTGCTGGCAAGTGGGGCAATGGTACTGATCGCAAGAGCAGATTGACCAAGGCTGGATATGACTACAACAAGGTACAGGCTGCAGTAAACAAGCTCGTCAAGACATCACAGATTACACAGGATAAGATCATCAATGCGGTTGCACATGAGGTCATTGCTGGCCGCTGGGGCAACGGACAGGAACGTATCGACAGGCTTAAGGCAGCAGGTTATGATCCCGATAAGATTCAGAAGAGAGTAAACGAACTCATGAAGTAGGAGTTGACATGAACAGATTACATTTGCAAGACCTTGTAAGAGGCCACTATGGTAGAAAAATAGCATATACCAATGTAGACACCATTACACCGGATAATATTGTGAATGTAGTCGGTGAGTGCATAGGAGTATTTAACTGGAATAAGCCAATTATAAAGTATTTATGGAATTATTACAAAGGCGACCAACCAATAAGGTACAGAATTAAAGTAATTCGTGATGATGTAGTTAATTACATCGTAGAAAATCATGCATATGAAATTGTGCAATTCAAAGTTGGACAAACTTATGGAGAACCAGTACAGTACATCAGCCGTAAAGATGATGACTCGATCAATAATGCGGTTGACGATCTGAATGATTACATGGTAGACGCTTGTAAGCAAGATAAGGACATAAAGGCTGGTGAATGGCAATCTGCCACTGGTACAGCATTTAAAGCTATCCAGTTTAATCCAAACGGTGATGTGCCATTCAGGATTGTTACGCCTTGTCCGCTCAATACCTTTATCATATACAATAGCAACACTGAAGAACCGATGGTTGCCGTCACGGAACTTAAAGATAGTGATGGCAAGTGGTATAAGCAGTGTTACACAGTCACGCATGAGTGCAAGATATATAACAGCACGGTCACAGACTGGAAATTACACGCTTACGGAGATATACCGATTGTTGAGTACCCTAATAACCACGAAAGAATAAGTGATATTGAGCTTGTAATAGATATGCTTGATGCAATCAACAATATGCAATCCAACAGAATGGATAGCATAGAACAGTTTGTGCAGTCTTGGATTAAGTTTGTTAATTGTGATGTTGACAAGGACAAGTTTAAAGCTATGAAAGAAATGGGCGCCCTAGTTGTTAAATCGACTAATGGTGTCAACAATGCTGATGTAGATGTTATGTCGCAAGAGCTTAATCAATCTCAGACTCAGGTTGCCAAGGATGACTTATGGGATAACGTTCAGACAATTCTTGCAATCCCAACTAAGCAAGGTAACACTGGCGGAGATACGCAAGGAGCTGTCGAGTTAAGGAACGGATGGGATTTTAGTAAGACACGAACAAAGTTAAAAGACCCGCTTGTCGCAACATCAGAAAAACGGCTTGCTAAACTTGCGCTTAATGCAATTAGACTGTATGCAGAAGATTTAAAACTGACGGTTAGAGATTTTTCAGTGCAGATAAATCATAGCCCACAAGATAATATGTACACCAAAGCTCAGACTCTGGTTGTTCTACTGCAGGCTGGAATACATCCACTTGTTGCAATCAAGACTGTTGGATTGTGGGGAGATGCAGAAAAAACATTTTTGCTGTCCAAGAAATATTTGGATAAGTTATATCTAACTATAGATAATGCAGAGCAGCAAGAACAAAAAGCACAAGAGATAATAGATAATCTTGGCAACGGAGGTAATAACAATGGTGACTAGATATACAGTAGTCCAAGACGGACAAGTGTATGAACCGGGCGATGATGTACCTGATATGGGTAGCATTACCGCATTAGAGTCTAAAGGAAATTACAGAGAATATAACGCTTTGGCTGAGGATATAGATAAGCTACCAACATATGTGTCATTTGGTAGTTCGTGCTACATGATAGACACGACAGACTTATATAAGTTTGACGGCGATAGTTGGATAAAACAGGAATAGAGAGGTGCGCACATGAATGCAGAGGAAGTATACGCATTACTCAATAAAAAAATTAAAAAAGGTGGTATCACCGATGATAAGATAAAGCAGATTGTAGAGCAGTATCTTAAGAATAATCCAGTGCCTACGGACAAGACCTTGACTATTGAAGATACACCGGCAGATGCAAAAGCAACTGGTGATGCTATAAATGCAATTAAGGACACTGTGGATAATCTTAACGACATATTACTTGACAAGTTCTTTTCTTTGCAAAGAACAGGCAAGATATACGGAGTTAAAGTTCCAAAATCGACATCAAATCCTACATCTTTGTGTGAAAAAACAAGGGATAATAAAGACCTTGTTTGCGTACCGTCTACGGACACAGTAGAAAATCAAGATGATTACGAAAACATACCATTATTTAAGTGGTATGAGGTCAATTATAAGCGATACGATGATGGCTTTGCATACCCTACGGCATTTGTGGGTGACAGCACCTACAAAATAGATGGCGATGCAGATATGGGCGTCATGCAAATGACATTTTACTACGCTTGGCTTGACGTGTCAGACGAGTACAGAGAGCTTGTCATATCCGACACACCACACGAAGAACTTGGACTTAAACCATGGGAACAAGCGGTACGTGCAGATGGCACGATAATGCCTTATTTCATTCAGTCGAGATACTTAAGTGTTACAGGCTCAGATGGGTTACTGCATTCTCAGCGAGGCAAAGTCGCAAGAAATCAAAGCTATCAAAACATGATAACCAACTATGGCAAGAAAGGCACCGGCTATACTGGAGCTGGCTCAGACAGATATACATTTGCACAGATATTTAACCTCATCAAGTATGCAAATAAGTCAAGTCAAGATAGCATGGCGGGTGTAACAAGTTGGAACATACAATATCCATCAAGCGTGCAATCAGCAGATAAGCATAATTATTTTCCGGTTACAAACGCACAAGCTGATAATTTGCAAGTAGGATTATGTGTATCTGTTGGATATGCCGATACTTCTGGCTCACTTGATAGAGGTGTATCAAGCGTTCATGCTTATGCTGATGATGTAAAAATCACAGCAATAGAAACGCTTGATGATAACAATAAGGCGGTATACCTTGACTGCCAACCATTTGATACTTTACCGGTTAGTGAAAGAAAGATATACATGACGTCAATGCATGCACATAGTGGTGATACTGATGCCGTAATTGGACACCATGATGGCTCTCCTGTTAGCAATTCAGATGGAAAACATCCTTGTAGGATACAGGGTGTTGAGTATATGGCTGGTGGCGGAATAATAGCATCTGATACAGTAATGGTGTTTAAATCTGATTATTCTAAGGATGTGTATGTTGCTCCTAGGGGAATAAAGCATGTTACAGATGAAAGCACTATAAAATCAAGCTACTTGCTTGTTGGAAATATTGCGGCAAGCACAGACGGCAAAGGTTCAGATTATTGGACAGGCGATGTAGAGCAGAATTATGGAGCATGGCTGCCTACAAATCAAGTGGCTAATAGTGGTCAAGGCAATAAAGATATTCTTTATGCAGGTGACACTAGCACTAGCGGTACTAGAGAATATTACCAGGGCGGTGCTCTCGGGGGTGGCGCGGCTGCAGGCTTTTGTTACTTGAGTTGCGGGTTCAGGCTTGGCGGGGCGCTCTGGGCTTGCTTGTCGGCCGATTAAAAAGCTTTTAGGGGGATTGTTAAGGGGAACGCCCCTTAACATAACCTTAAATATATAACAGGACTTGAGTGAGGGCGGTAATCTCAGGAATGGCACGAATGCGGGCTTTTGTTACTTGAATTGCAGGAACAGGCTTGACAGGGCGAACTAGGGTTACTTAAGGTAGCAAGAAAGGTGGTAAGCAATGATAGTAAGAGCAGAAGAACCACAGCAAGAAGTTGTTATAAAAATAGATACCAAAGGAATAGCATGGGTGTACTTGTGCCTTAATGAAAGAGTTAAGACAGAGAAATATGCAGAACCCGGAGGGCAGTCAAAAACACATACATACTATGAGTATGATGGAACACAGTTTCATGCTCCTGTTGAAAGTCTTGATCTTCAAGACATCAACAACAATCCTCAGAAGTATGACGGCTATGAACCAGCCAAAATACCATCTGATATTGAACGCATAGACGCGCAAGTAACATATACGGCAATGATGACTAACACACTGCTGACGGAGGAATAGCCTATGTTTGAGAAAATAAAAAAGTGGTATCAAGTCTATCATATATGGAATGCTGAAATGGTTAAGCAAGCCCGTGATAAAGGGCTGATAACAGAAGAGCAATACAACAATATAATCAATGGAAATTAGCAATCACGTTTGTGGTTGCTTTTTTTATACAAAATTTCGCAAGTGCCGTGAGCGTAGAAAACGGCAATGTCAATCGGTGGCGTTGCACCGTATAAAAACGTAGACATACGGAGGTAATCAATGAAAAGAGAAGATTTAGTATCAATGGGTTTGACCGATGAGCAGATTGAAAAAGTCATGGCTGAAAATGGTAAGGACGTTCAATCTGCTAATGCAAAGGCAAACAAGAACAACACAGAACTTGAAAGACTCAAAGCTATTGAAAAAGAGTATGAGGATTTAAAGGGGCAGAGTATGTCTGAGGCGGAAAGAAATGCCAAAGCTCTTGAAGATGCTCAGAAGAAGATAGCAGAGCTTGAAAAAACACAGGCAATTGCAAGCCAGAGAACAAGTGCAGCCGAGAAATTCAAGATTTCCGCTGAACAGGCAAAGCTAGTGGTTAAGGATGATGGTTCCATGGATTATGACGCTCTTGGAAAGATTATCGCAGATAAAGAAACTGCCGCTGCCCAGGCTAAAGAGAAAGAGATAGCCAATGGCTCAACACCGCCGGGTAATGGTGGTACAGGCAGCAATTCAAGTGACAACAAGACGGAAGCGGAAAAAATAGCTGCCGGTCTTATTGAAAATCAAAATACAAAAAATGATATTTTGAAACATTACATTTAAGGAGGGAAATATAGATGCCAAGTATGAATATGCAGTATGAAAAAACAACATACTCAGGTGATGTGCAAATTCTCAAGAGAGAGCCAAACGAGGCCATACCTCTTACTTTGGATTTTGAAGAAGTTACGACAAAGGTGAATGGCAAAAAGATAGTTAAAGCTGGAACTCCGATTGGTAAAGATGGCAAGGCTGATAACACAGCAACAGTAGTCGGCATACTTCGATTTGATGTAACAGAAGATAGGCCACAGGGAGTTCTTCTTAAGAAAGCATATCTCAATACAGCGGTTGCAGAAAAACATTCAGGAGTAACATACGATGCAGCAGTCAAAACAGCTCTGCCAATGATCGTATTTGAGTAATTACAGGAGGTAAAAAAATATGCTAGTAAATGAAGTTATTGACAGTAAGTCAATTGCGCTGTCAGCAACAGAAAACGCAAGTAATCAGATTCCATATCTTGGATTACAGTGGTTTCCAGAGAGAAAGAAACAGGGACTTGATCTGCAATGGATAAAAACACATAAGGGACTTCCTGTATCTCTTGCACCATCTAACTTTGATTCAATTCCAACAATCAGAGCTAGAGAGGGACTTTCTAAGGAAAAAACACAGATGGCATTTTTCCGTGAGGGAATGACCATAGGCGAGGCAGAAATGCTTGAAATAGAAAGAGCAAACACTGCTGATGATCCATACCTTGCAAGTGCTCTTAGTGCGGTATATGACGACACAAGCAGACTTGTAAGCGGTGCGGAAGTTGTTCCAGAGAGAATGAGAATGGCTCTTCTTTCAACAGTAAATGGACATCCTGTTATCACCATTAAGAGCGACGGTGTTCAGTACTCCTATGATTATGATTCTGACGGATCATACACTACGGATCATTACATCAAACTTGATGGAACAAGCATGTGGAGCGACACAGAAAATTCAAAGCCGCTTACAGATATTAACACAGCACGTAAAAAGTTAAAGAAGAATGGCAAGATTGCTAAGTATGCACTTATGAATAGTAATACATTCCAGTATCTTCTTGACAATGCACAGATAAGAAACTCAATCCTTGCACAGAACCTTACAGCAACTATTGAGGTCGATGACGATGCTGTTATGTCAGTTGTGCAGAAGAGGGCAAAACTTACTATCGTGCTTTACGATAAGATGTACATTGACGATGAGGGCAATGAACAGTATTTCTATCCGGATAATAAGGTTACACTTCTTCCAGAGGGTAATCTTGGCAATACATGGTTCGGAACTACACCGGAAGAGAGAACTGCAAGACAGGTAGCAGATGTTGATGTAACTCAGTATGGTACAGGAATTACAGTTGCTACAAAAACAGAGTATGGCCCACCAATGAAGATGTCAACATTTGCATCTGAGGTTGTTTTGCCATCTTATGAGAATATGGATAGCACTGCCGTAATTGAAGTTCATCACGAGTAGGAGTAGGAGGCAACTTATGATATATCCCTATATCGTTGTAAAAGATGGGGTATGGTATGATGCCGGAAATGACGTTCCGGAAACAAGCAAACCAGAAACAGAAAAAACTGATTCTGGTGCTGCTACTCATACCAAGACCGAGATCAACAGAATGTCAACAGACGATCTAAAAGCGCTTGCAATATCAGAGGGTATAGATAATGCCGAAAACATGACAGGCGGCGCATTAAAAGAAGTGCTTATAGCTCATTTTGCTTTGTAGGAGGTAGTCATGGAATACACATTGGTAGAGCAAGTCAAAATACGAAAAGGTCAATATGAAGTCGGTGACGATGGCTCTATCAAATGGACTGATCTACAGGATAATCCAAGAATAGAGCAGCATATTGAGGAAATTAAGCAAGAAATACGCAACAAGCGCAATTACCCATCTGATTACACGGATAAGCAAATAGAAGAAGATATGAAACGATATACTACCAATATAGTCAGTTTGGCAGTATATGACTTATCTCAAGCTGGTGAGGAATACATGGCAAGTTTCGGCGAAAATGGAGTCAGTCGTAGTTGGATTGACAGAAATAAGCTGCTAGCTGATGTATTCCCATTTGTTGAGATATTATAGAAGATTGTGCGTTACCCAACGGTAGCAGAGGGCATACATTATGGTGGTGGTGGGCAGTATGCGAACATAAGAGAAAGGCGGTAGATATATGCCAGTAGCAATAATTATCAGCATCATATCGGTTACTTTCTCTATTTTTTTTGGAGTTGTCAGCCTTGTGCTGAATATCAAGAATAATAGAAGAACTGATAACTCAGACCTAGAGGATAGAGTCCGAGAAAACACCCGCATAAATATGAAATTAGATACCATATCTAGCAACACTAAGGACATAAAAGATGAAGTTGTGGAAATGAGAAAAGAGCTTAATTCCCATGACAACAGGATTATTAAAGTTGAGGAAAGTGTTAAGTCACTTCATCATCGCATAGATGGAATGGAAGCACGACTCAACGAAAACAAGGAGGTATAAAAATGGATGTTATACAGAGTCTTATATCCAACATGGCTATTATAATGTCTGTCATAGGCGCACTTACATTTGTTGTGGCGGTAATTACGCAAGTAATCAAGGGCGTAGGTGTATTTAAGAAGATACCAACCGACATATTGGTGTTTGTGCTGTCCATAGGCATTACCGTTGTGGCTTTTATAGCCTATATGCAGTACATACATATGACAATACTATGGTATATGATTCTTGCAGCTATCCTAGCCGGATTTATAGTTGCATTTGTGGCGATGTTTGGTTGGAAAAAGTTATCTGAACTTTGGAAGAGATTTGGCAAGGATGTGAAGTAATGTCGCTTGAAATCAATAAGCAATCTATGAAATATGCTTCTTATGGCAAAGAAGTAGAGATATATGAAAAAGATGATGACGGCAATATAAAGTATTTCATCACAGAAGAGGGACAAAAAATACCTCTTATAGATCATAAAGAAATATCATACGAAGAGCCTGTATCATTTAGGGCTAATATCTCTTTCTCTGGCGGTGAAGCACAAGCAAAAGAATATGGCTTTGATGTCAATGATTTTGACGCGATCATAGTTACAGATAGAGGAGCATACCCTATCAAAAAAAGTGACATTATATGGCTTGATAGCAAAGTTAAATACACAGAGGAAGGCTATATTGATAAAACTTCTGCTGATTTTACAGTTGTAGGAGTTAAGCCAGCTTTGCGGTCGACAAAATATGTCCTCAAGGCGGTGGTCAAGTGAAAAAAACAATAGATGTATCTTTGTCTGTGAGTAGTTTACAGAATGTAATCAAGGAGCTTAAAGCCTATCAAGCAAGGCTTGACCATAAATGCGCCATTATTGCTGAAAGATTGGCTGATGATGGTGTAGAAGTTGCTAGAGTGCAATTGGCGAATTTAGATGCTATCTTTAAAGGTGAGTTGATTGAAAGTATACAATCAGAATGCGTTACGGATACAAAGGGTAGTCACATTTGGGCGGTTGTAGCCGGAACAGATCACGCAGCATTTGTTGAGTTTGGAACTGGTGTTATAGGGCAAAAGAAACCATACAAAGGTGAATTACCTCCGGGAGTAACTTGGCAATATGCAAGCGGTCAAACAATCCACCAACTCAAAGATGGTCGAATTGGCTGGTTTTACAAAGATGATAATGGTCATTGGTGGTTCACCGAGGGTATGCCATCTAGACCATATATGTACAATACTGCTCGTGAACTTGAAAGAAAAGTCAAGAACGTTGTGAAAGAGGTGTTTGACAATGGATAATGCATGGGCAATAGAACTTGGCCCGACAATATATAGCATTGTCAAGGTCAAAGCAACAGAACAACTTAAGGATAAATACCCAACACTTAACGTTACAGATAAAGAAAAATCAGATCAACCGGCAGTATTTCCAACAGTCTATATTCACGAACTATCTGGGATGGAACTGGGACAAGATTTAGAGGGACAGACAATCAACGCTGTAAGAGAAACAATACAGGTTGATGTGACTTCCAACAAGAATCACAGCGAATGCAGAAAGATTATGTCCAAAATAACGGACATATATAAACAAATGAGATTTTCGGTCATCGGAACACCTCAATACAGTGTTAATGGTGGAACCTATATATGTAACATGCGGTTCAGCCGTGTGTTTGGGGCTGGTGACACAATATTATAGTTAGCAAAAAGAGCCATGTGGCTCTTTTTTTATGCGCATTTTAAGGAGGTAAAGACATGGCAGTACCAGGATTAAGTACACTGGGTATTACTTTTGGTTATGGTGTTGAAACAACCGCCGGAGAAAAGCCAACAACATTTACTCAGCTATCAAGAATCAATGAGCTTGGCGATGCTACAGCAGAACCAGAAGCTATTGACGCATCTGCTCTTGAAGATTTTTACACAAGAAACATATCTGGTAGAACTACTGTATCTGATACATACACAGTAACAGTAAACTGGACACCAGATACACTGGCGGAGTGGGAAAAGGTGCTTGAAGAGTACAAAAAGTTAGAGGGAACAGGTAAATCTATGTGGTTTGAGACAATCACACCTGGATTTACCAAGGCAGAGTTTATCAAGGCTCAGCCGCCATCAGTTCTTCCGGTGGCTTCAAAGGGTCAGAATGAGCTCTTAACGGTTGAGATCAACCTTATACTCGAAGACCTTGTCGGCTTTGATACAAAGGTAGCTTTTACACCGGGGGAATAACAAACCGCTCAGATACAGCCGTGCTGAGCGATGACGATACAAAAGATACAAAATCGGCTGATTATACGTATTAAGCAGACAAGGGGCGGTTTTCGGACTGCCCCTTTCCTATTAAGAGTAGGAGGAAAGGAAAATAGCATGACAATTACAATGAATGGCAAGGAATACAATATTAAGTTTGGTAATAAGGCAGTAGCCAGGGCTGGATTTATCAGCAAACTGGCAAGAATTGGAGTAATGCAGTCAAGTACAGACGATGGAGTTGGGGCAATAGAGGGAATGGAGCAAATGTATTTGTTAATGCCACAAATTTTACTTGCCGGACTACAGGCTAATCATTCAGATGAGTTTGGTTACAACTTAACTACAGGAAAAGGCCGTGACGAACAGCTTAGTAAGGTTGAGGATATGCTTGACCATTTTGTAGACGAAGAAAATGGAGATTTTCTTAAGCTTCAGGAGGATGTCTCAAATGAGATGCTTCACAATGGTTTTTTAAAGAGACTGTTCGAGGAAGAGACAGCAAAAGTGCAGAATCAGGCACAGAAATAATCCTTGAACAGGATAACAAAGATTTTAATTATGAAAATTACTGCAACGAAATACGACCACGTTGGTTAATGCTAACCAAGGGCTATGGACTTACAGTTGAGGATATTGACAAATCTTGCCCAGCAGAACTTGAGCCATATGAAAAGGCATATCATATGGCAGAAAAAGAACACGACTCACAAGTATATGCATGGGTAGGAACGTATGTTAAATCTGCTCTATGTTTTGCAATAGATCATTGTCTTAATGGCAAAAAAGCAAAAACGGAATATACACAGGCTCCACTTATGGAAAATGAAGAAGATAGGGTAAATAGACTTAGAAATGAGTTTATTGAAGAACGATTAAAGGCAAAGCAAGAATGGGATAGGACACACAATATGATTGACGGCAAGGACTGATGTTTTTGCCGTCTTTTTTATTATAACAAGGCGGTGAACGAAACATGGCAACAGTAGATAATCTTGAAGTTAAGATACATGTAAGTGCGACACAGGCGGTTAATGCAGTAGATAAACTGTCAAATAAGCTCGGCACACTATCTAAGACATTACAAGGAATTGATAGTAATGGTATAGCTAAATTTGCACAAGGCATGAACCAGCTTGCACAGGGCATGAATGCAATAAAAAATGTAAAAATGCCTGATTTTAACAGAGCTGCCAAGGGTATAAAGCAATTTGAAAACATTAATAGTGGAAAACTTACAGCGGTTGCAAATAGCATAAGCCCACTTGCCTCTAGTATATCAGTACTGGGGAACATGCAGTTCAGCAACAAGGGCCTTACGAACTTCATTAATTCCATTACAAGGCTGTCTAACTCGAACATTAACGGCATGAATACAAATGCCATAGGTCAGCTTGGAAATGCGATTGTAAGCTTATCTAGCACGTTACAAGGCGCCCAGAACGTTAGCACAAATGTAATTCAGCTTACCAATGCAGTTGGTAGACTTGCCAATGCCGGACAAAAAGCAGGCGTTGTAGCAACAACATTACCGCAATTATCTGTGACGCTTCGCAATCTGTTTAATACTATGGCGCTTGCACCACAATTATCCGCTGGAACAATACAGATGACCACTGCACTTGGCAATCTTGCGTCAGTAGGTGCAAAAGCCACACAAACAGCAGGTGGACTAGGGGCACTTGCAGCAGAACTTAAGAAGTTTATGCAAGTTATGGCGACTGCACCACAAGTGTCACAAAATGTAATACAAATGACTCATGCGCTTGCAAATCTGGCAGCGCAAGGAAGTAGAACGGCAAGTGCAAGCAGAGGCATACAAAACAGTTTTGCCGGCATGAGCAGCAGTGCTAAAAGCGCTAGAAAACATATATGGAGCCTTGCTTCAGCAGTCGGAAAACTATATGCGGCATTTTGGGCAGCACAAAGGGTTTTGAGTGGATTCAAAAAAGCCATAGACATTTCATCTGATCTTACTGAGGTGCAGAATGTTGTTGTTAATACTTTTGGCCAATACACAGACAAATTAGAGCAATTTTCTAAGACGTCAATAAAGACGTATGGAATGTCAGAATTGTCTGCAAAACAGACAGCTGGTAGATTTCAAGCTATGGGACTCGCAATGGGAGCCCCTGTTAAAGATATGTCTGATATGTCGATACAACTTACTGCACTGTCAGCCGACTTAGCTTCATTCTACAACATTTCACAGGAAGAAAGCTCACGTAAGTTGTGGTCAATCTTTACAGGCGAAACAGAGCCTATGCGAGCTTTTGGTATTGACCTTACTAACGCAACCCTCAAAGAGTATGCGATGAAAAAAGGTCTTGACGCCAACATATCCTCTATGACTCAGCTAGAAAAAACAATGCTGAGATATCAGTACGTCATGGATAACACCAAGAATGTACAAGGGGATTTTGCACGTACAAGTCAGACATGGGCTAACCAGTTACGTATCTTACAGGAGCAAATAAAGGCAGTTGCAGGTGTTTGGGGTAATGCATTTGTCAATATGTTAAAACCGCTTGTACAGGCACTTAATAAGGCTTTATCGGCGGTTTACACTTTTTCCGAAAAGGTAGTAAATGCCCTTGGTGCAATCTTTGGATGGAAACTAGAGATACAAAAGGGTTCTATATCTGATGATTTTGAAGGTGCTGCTGGTGCTGCTGATGATATGGCAAGTGGAACTAAAAAAGCCGCTAAAGCGGCCAAAGATTTAAAAACACATCTTCTTGGTATTGATGAGTTAAATGTTGTTGAACCGGATAAAGACACAGGCACAAACGGTGGTGGTGGTTCTGGTGGTGGCACTGGTGTAAGCGGTGCTGGTGGCAACAATGGACTTAAATACCAAATAAAAGAAACAGAGGGGCTTTATAAATCCAGTATCAAGAATCTTAACCAATTAGGCAAATATATCAGTGATAGTTTGTCTAAGGCAATGGAATCTATTAAGTGGAATAAGGTATACAAAAAGGCAAAAAATTTTGGCAAAGGACTTGCCGACTTCTTGAATGGCCTCATTACTCCGAGATTGTTCTCTAATCTTGGTTCAACAATTGCCGGCGCAATAAATACAGCACTTACTGCTGGAAATACTTTTGCAATCAATTTTGATTGGAAAAACTTGGGTAAATCGCTTATATCTTCAATAACTGGATTTCTCAATACCTGGGACGCTGGACTTACAGGAGCAACATTGTCTAATTTTGCTATAGGCATATGTAAATATGTTGTTAGTGCTTTTGATACCGCAAATAAGGATAATCTTTGGCAAAAATTAGGGCAAAAAGTTGTTGATTTTATTTGCGGTATCAACTGGGGAAATCTTGTTTGGAATTTAGGCTCACTAATTGCCACTATGGCAAAAGAAATTCCTAAAATACCATTGCAAATTTATGAAGGTGTAGGCCAAGCAATAATTGATAAAGTATTTGGAGAAGGCTCATATAGCAAAATATCCAATTCCAAATTATTCAAGGGCATAAAAAAAGCACTTGAATATATTATTGCACCAATGAATTTAATTGTTGACATAATCAACAAGATTAAATCTGGTGTGAGCAAATTGTCCCCATATACAGATAAGGTTCTAACAGTATTAAAACCTGCATTAAGCACAGTCTCAAATTTATTGAGTACGATTTATTCGGTTATTTCAAAAGTTGCCGGCGCAATAGGTGGAAAAATTTCTCCGGCATTAAATTCGATAAAAACTGTGCTTTCGCCTATATTGTCTGTTGCATCAGCAATTAGTTCAGTTATTCGGCAATTAATTGGTAACTGGATTGTTAAAAAAATTGCGGATATAAGTGCAAAAGTCCAAATTGCATGGGATATTATTAAGCTTATTTTGAACTCAATTACTGAAAAATTGAAAACACTTTGGGATTATCTCAAGAAAATTACAGACAAATTAAGCAGCGTTGCAAAATTCGGAATGAAAACAAGCCCTATAGTTGGATTATCAGGAATCATAAGTAACAAGTTTAATATTGATACGACCACCAACAGAAAGACTGATAAAGACTATAAAAAGCTGAATAAATCAGTTCGCGGAGCAATCTCAATTTTTGATGGAAAAAACGTTGATTACAACGTAGACACGTCAGTAAATGATAATAAGACAGACAACGTAGCGACCATAAGAAATATAGGAAAATTATGGTCCGATACTTGGAGAGGCAAGAACGCTAGGTACGATGCACAAACCGCCACAAATGGGCAACTAACATCAAGTAATAATATTTTGTCTGGAATAGTTAACAGATGGTCGTCAACATGGAAAAATAAAACGGCTAAATACAATGCACAGACCACAATAAATGGGCAAAATGCTACAACAGGAGAAAAACTTGCCAACATAGCTAGTGTTTTTAGCCGATATTGGAAAAGCAAAACGGTTAAGTATAATGCTGCAACTGCCGTTAATGGCACTCCAACAACTAGTGGTAGTGCGGTTAAGTCAATTAACGACACATTACAAAAAAACTTTACCGGAAAAAGCGTACAGTACAACATCAAGACACAGACAGACGAGAGTTTAAAAAAACTTGGTGAGAATGCTGCAAGTCAAATATATATGGGTATGTCTAATAAGGAAATTAAGTTCCGAATCAAAAATGCACCAGATCCAATTAAAGAGGCTATGTCTGGTTCGTTTAGCTTCATGCCTACGTATGCGACTGGTGGATTCCCCGAAGATGGTTGGTTTAGGGCAAATCAAGGCGAGATAATGGGTAAGTTTGACAATGGAAAATCTGTAGTTGCAAACAATGAACAGATTACTGCCGGTATAGCAAGCGGAGTTAAACAAGCGGTTGATGATGTTCTCGCACCTTATCTTTCCCAAATTGCCCGGAATACAAGGGAAACCGCCGATAAAGATACATCTATCAATATTGATGGTCGAACCCTTGTCAGTGAAACGGATAGGCGTAGATCACGTAACGGTCATCAATTTACAACAGCATAGAGGTGATAATATGGCACAAGGATTATCAAGTTTTTTAAATGTCAACGGTGTGGACTTTCCATGTCCCGCCGTTGGCTTTACTTATACTATTACAACGACAGTTAATGCTGGACGTAATGCTAACAATGTAACTATCGGTCAAAGGATTGGCAGAGACTTATACAAGTTGGATAACATGAAATGGGTCGGCCTTGAACCCAAAATTTGGCAAGCAATGTTAAAAGCGGTTGAACCATTTTATATTCCAGTAACATTTGAAGATTACCGTACAGGCAAACCGATAACAATCATAATGTATCCAGGCGACAGGACAGCAGAACCATTGTTCGCCAGTCCAAAATCACACATAGTAACTAAATATCGTAACTGCCAATTTAATCTTATAGACACTGGTAGGTGATGCAATGCAGAACGTAAGCAATGAATACAAGGAATCTATGAAGTCCATGAACCGCAATAGGGGTTACATTAGGGCAACAATAGGACTTATAAATTCTCAAGCTCAGAATGAGATAAAACTAGATAAGCAAATACAAACAGTGGCATATTCTAACGACACTGCTCCTTTTGACGGTGAAGAAGTAACTAGAATATATGCTACAGCAGAACCTGGCGTCGCTGTCCTTGATGGCAATGCTTTTTTCTTGCCTAGAACAGGTACTGATTACTATAACAATGGTATTGTAACTGCGGATATTACAGGGATAGTTACAATGATATTTGCTAATCCACATACTATTAAGGGTTTAACTATCAATTTTGGAAAATGCTACCCGACTGAATTTGATGTTATTACTAATAATGGCACAAGTCATTATAGAAACGCTGATGAAGTATGGATAACGGAAGATGTTTTTGCAGGCGTAACTTTTATAACAATCGAACCAACTCAAATGCGTTATGGACAGAACAGATTAAGGATATACTCATTCAAGTGTGGTCTTGCAAAAACATTTACCAATGAAGAGGTAATGGGCTACAGTAGCAAAGAATATGTATCTCCAATAGCAGAAACTATCCCATCAATGGACGTTATGATTAAAGTTGACAATCAAGATCAATACTACGATCCAGACAATCCAGATAGCGCAATACAGTATATGGAAATCGGTCAAGAGGTTAAAGTACAGTTTGGTTATGACGTAACCGGACAGGGCAACATTGAATGGCTACCAGAGCAAACTACATATCTATCTGCATGGTCTGCCAATAGTAGAGAAGCAACATTTAATGCTACAGATAGATTCACATTGCTAACCGGGCAATACTATAAAGGTCAATATTATGAAAACGGAATAACCTTGTACGATTTGGCATTGCTAGTATTGGCGGATGCAGGAATTACAGACAGTAGTAACTATTTTCTTGATGATTTTCTTAAAAATACTGTAACGCATAATCCGTTACCAGTTGCTACACATGCGGAGTGTTTGCAAATTATTGCTAATGCCGGTAGATGTACTTTGTCTGTTGATAGGCATAATAGGCTTCATATACAATCCGCAATTACACCCACAAAAACAATATCATCAAATGGACAGTTGGATTATAGCAATATAGGAAGTGTGTTACATGACGATGACGGAGCATTGACAGCTAAACAATACGCAATGTTGAGACTGACAGCAAGCAAGTATGATACATACCAATTAACAGCTTACGAATACGCCACACAAGCCAAATTCAAATTTAAATAATAGAGAGGTGATTTTTTTGGCATCACAAAATAAAACAGAAAATCTCGGATTATGCCAATTCGGTAATGATGATATCCCAGATTGGAGAACAGATTACACAGGAGACATGGACAAGATAGACAAAAGTATAAAAACAATATCAGATGAAGTTGCAGAAGTAAAAAAATCTGTCAGTGATGGCAAGTCTAAAGTCGCCAGTGCTATCACTGATAAGGGCGTAGCAACAGAGGCGACAGATAGTTTTGACATCATGGCGGAGAATGTTGGAAAGATACAAACAGGTGTTAATCTAACACAAGTAATTGGAACAACAACGACAACATCAAATTGTGCAGCTATAAAGACAATAGCCGCACATGCACCATATACAGAGTGAGGAGGGATTAAATGATAACATATAACTTTATGACAGGTATAAGAGCTTTATTTAATGGGGGATCTCCTTATCGTTTGACATCAGGAGATTACCAAAGTAAAAGTGCTTATGAGGCTATTACTTATTGGAAATATGACGCTGATGGCGGTAAGGATTATACATTCTCAGATCAGGCAAACAGACTATTGCTTGGAACTGGCGACACCCCGGAAAGCCCAGAAGATTATAAGTTAGCGGAATTGACCACTGATTACACGGTGCTATCATCGACCAAGACCCCATCAGGTGAGTATGGCAAGGAAGCAGTGATATACAGTCGTGTTATTCAGGCAGGTGAAAGCGGTCTTACAATTAAAGAACAGGGATTAGTATTAGGGTTATCAGGATTTAGCATATTGATTGCACGTGATGTACTCCCAGAGCCGGTCACATTACAGCCGGGAGAGAAGCACACGTTCACGATGACTATATCACTTGAGTAAGTGAGGGCAGAGCATGAAAACAGCTTACGCAATGTGCAGTACCGGGTTTTCACGACTTAATAGCGAAAATCTATGTTTTTTGCCGAGACAGAAAAATGAATATAAATTAACTGGATATGTTAGCCAACAAGTAGCCAATAGTAATGGAACATTTACTATTAATCCAATAATTACGCTTAGTCTTAACATATCTTACAGTTGGTATGGCATTATAATTAATTTTAGAAATTGCAAACCACTTGAATTTATTATAAAAACTTATGATAATGATACGCTTGTTGATAATGTTATTATCACCGATGTAGATAGCCTTAACTGGGCAGACTACAATCGTTATGGCTCTGCGAACAAAGTTGTTATAGAGTTTACAAAAGCTGAACCATACGCAAGAATATCGGTTGACTATATCGGAATTGGTGATGCAACCGACTATGAACTGTCCAAAGATGATATGTTTGATGCACCGACCATTACGATGCAAGATAAGCTAAAGTCAATTACTGTTCAAAAACAGACATATAAGCCCGGCACTGAGAAAAAAGAACTGGTGTCTGAAAAAATTACTGTCAATTCAAACGATAATGTTGTAAAAGTCGATATAACTACACCTAGTCATGGCTATACTGCCGTTACCGATGCAAGTAATGTGACAGTCACAGTTACAGAGAGCGGTGCATATTACTGCATGCTACAATTTGATGGTCTAACTGAAAAAGATACAACACTTACGTATACAGTCAGTGGATATGAGTATGTTGTCGACACTAAAGGATTAACCCATAGATACAATAACAACGGAGCCAAAACAGTTAATTGGAACAACCCAATTGTTGATAACACAGAAGTAGCTAGTTTGCTTGATGATTGGCTGGCGAATTATTACCTAGGTGCAGTTGATTATTCAATAAGTTGGCGTGGAGACCCTAGCATAGATGCTGGAGATTTATTTAACATGGTCAAGTCGAATGGCGACAAAATAAAAATCAAAACATATCAAAACGAACTTTCATTTAATGGTGCATGGAGTGGAAAGCTTAGTGCTAGAAAGGTGGTGGAATAGTTGTGGAATGAACCTAAAACCGACTGGAGAAGCGGTGACGCAGTTATATGGACGGATTACAACAGAATAAAAAATAACATAGAATATTTAAAACAAAGAGCCGAAGATTTGTGTGGACCAGTTGCAGGTTATCAAGCCATGGGTATTGATAAGACATACACAGATTTTTATTACGCAGACGAATTTAACGCATTTGAAAACAACATTGCACAGATTAACAGCGTAGTATATCCACAAGACATCGGTGCCAAGCAGACGTTTTACGATAACGGGGCTTTTATTAGCTCAGAGGAAATGAACAGACTGGAAACAGCTTGCCAACTTATTAAAGATGCTTTAGACAGTATTAAGCCTAGACGTATACCATTTAAACTAGGTGCATACAAGGATATAAGGATATAAGGAGAGATTAAGATGGTTTTAAAAACAAATTATAAAGAGGATGTACTTGCTGCATCTAACACAAAACGTAAGTACAATATGATTACTAATGATGATGGAACGGTTAGCTTTGAAGATGTAACTGAATACCAGCAAACAGGTGATAACTTTGGTGCAGGAGATATAAATAGCACTAATACCGTGATTAATAACATGAACACAGGAATAACTATTTTAAAAAAAGGATATGTGGATTTTGAATTTAAAAGTGGAGATAGCCTTAAAGGAAAATATCAAGAAATTAAAAAGAAGATAACAATTCCTGGTGGAACAAATTTCCTTTTCCTGTCGTTGGCTTTTGTTAATGTTCGCACAAGTGCTGATGCGGTTACAATGTTGAATGGCCCTTATTATTCATTCGAGGACTCGGACAAGGATCAAGAGGTCGAGCTTGAAATGAACGGAACTACAGATGGTTCAGGGTGGCGCGTGAGAGTTAACTGGCTTGCAATCAGAGAAATTGTTTTATAAAACAAAGCGGAGATTGTGATTACTCACTTTCTCCGCTTGTATTTGATTCATCCCATTCGTCAAGACTCACATATTCTCCACTTGTCTCTCCATCAATATTGAGATAGACAACATCATATATAAAATTGTCAGTATCATATACTAACATTTCTACAGTAAAATCACTTTTAACCTCAGCTCCAAATGAATTTGTGCTATACACATAACTTTGAACTACAACAAGGTGCCCTTTTCTTTCCATTGCAATATCACTCTGACTAAAAACAGAAGATGGAAAATCTGCTGACTTAGGATTTTTCAAGCAACTTTCAACAGTTTCTTTTGCCATGTCCCAATAAGACTGAAACTGCATATCTGAAATATCCGTTGCATTAACCTCTTCGGTAGCGGTTTCTGTTTCTTCCTCGGTTGCTTCTTCTGTGGTCGGTGTCTCAGTTGTCTCTTCGGTTGTAAGTTTTTCAGTTACCTCTGCTTCTGTAGTGTTATATGCAACTTCTTTATGCCCTGATTCGGGCTGATTCGCGCAACCTATTCCAAGTAATATTCCGCCAACAATCATAGAACCAAAGATGCCTATTATAAATGGCATAGCTTTTTTATTTTTACATAATAATATTATAGTCAATGCTACACATATGCCAGCCCCTAAAAACATTATTATTGCTCCAAACACAATTAAAAAGTTACTCATTTGTATTCACCTCTCCCATGTGGTATATAATACAACCATAGTACCATGCATTTCCCAAAATTACCATATATTATGACAAAAAATTAGACTTCTATTTTAATTTATTTGCACATATAATATAAGTATACAAATGATAGCGAATTTGTATAGGGGGTATAGGTTGTGGAAGAAAAAAAGAAAGAAATAACAAATGCAGTACAAAAGATAGCAGACGAACGCATAATTAACATACTATATGCTTATGTTATGAATCTTATTAAGTAAAACAAACCCCAAGAAGTACCATTTGGTATTCCTTGGGGTGTTTTTTATTTCTTTGAAATTGAATCAATCAATTTTTCAAGGCTATCCCAACCATTTTCATCAAGGTTAGCAAGAGCAACAATCAATCTTTTTTTGAAAGACTCATCATCTGCTTTGGTGATCTCGGCAAGCATTTCTCCGAGCTGTTCTTCCTTGCTCTTCTGTATGAACATTTCTCCTTCGCCAGTTCTCAGCCATTCTTCGTTGACATCATATTCTTTACATATAATTTTGATTGTCTGTTCTGATGGGGAATTTTCACCACTTTCCATTTTACAAATAGCTGATCTTGAAACTGAAATACTTTGAGCAAAGTCCGTTTGATTTTTACCAACTTTGATTCTCACTGCCTTAATTCGTTCTTTCATATTGTACCTCCTTTCATTTAATAGATTACCACATAATGTACATTAAGTCAACAAATATGTTGACAGTGTTGATTTAATGTGCTATCATATGTACATCAGATGAACAAAGGAGGTGGAAACATGAGCGAAAAGGAAAAGCAGATAGTTGAAAAACTCAAAGAGACTTTACCGAGCATGTCAGAGTTTGACAAAGGCTACTTACTAGGCAAGGCAGAGACACTGGCAGACGCGGCGGAGAGCAGCCCAAAGGAAAAGGAGTAGCTAGAGAAATTTACACTATAAGGAAAGGAGAAGTATGAACGAAATACAGTTATTTACAGATGGCGAATTTAATATGAGAACCGCCGTTGTAGATGGAGAGCCGTTATTTTGCTTGGTAGATGTTTGTAAGGTGCTGGACATTCAGAACCCATCAAAGGTCGCTCAGCGATTAGATGATGATGAACGCACTAAATTAGAGTTAGGGCGTCAGGGTGAAACAAACTTTATAACCGAGAGTGGCTTATATGCGGTTATCTTGCGAAGTGACAAGCCAAACGCAAAGAGTTTTCGCAGATGGGTAACATCTGAGGTACTTCCATCTATCCGCAAGACAGGCGGCTACAATAAGCCGCTTACAACACTGGAGCAGATTCAGCTACTTGCCCAGGGCAATACAGAACTTGCAGAGAGGGTAGACAGGGTTGAGGACAAGATAGGTAGTCTTGAAAACGATATGCCGTTGTACGGATGTGAGATTGACGAAGTGCAGAAACTTGTCAAGCGTAAGGCGGTATCGGTGTTGGGCGGTAAAGATAGTGAGGCTTACGCTGACAGGAGTATAAGATCGCAGACCTTTAAAGATATCTATTGTCAATTAAAACGTGAGTTTGGCTGTGTTGCCACGTATAAGAGCATCAAGCGTAGGTATATCGACAATGTGAGAGAGTTCATTGACGGTTACTCAGCACCAATGGCACTATCTGAGCAGATCAGCGGTGCTAATGCCCAGATGAACATAGGACAGTATTGTGACGCTAGGAGGTAATGACATGAGGAAAAATTGGGACACAACAATTATTCGTGCCTTGTGTACTGTCATAGGAGCGCTTATGTATGTGGGAATGTTCATAATCCCTATTGGGCTTGATGTAATTAGAATTCATTTGCCATTATGGCTGAAACTTATACTAATAATCATTATGGGGGGACTTATTATGGTAACCGTAATAATTGACGAAAAAATGCAGATTATTGAGGAGGAAAGAAATGGCAGAAAGGAGAAACTGGAATAACAACAGTGCAATAATTGCCGGATGCGTAATTGACACACCTATATATGAGTTTTCAATAGGCGACAAGTCATATTATTACATGACTATAAGTGCAAGACGGCAAAGTGGCGTAGAGGACTTAGTTCCTTGTTATATTGAAGATAGCAAGGTCGCCTATATTCATAAATATGATTATGTGGAAGTCGTCGGACATATCCGCACCAAACATGTTATGGATTCAATGGGGAAAAATCACACAAAAGTATATATAGAGGGAAACGAGGTCAATCCTTATATGTATGATAAAAACAAGGTCGATTTTATTTCCCATAAGTTTGCCGATGTAGAGATTAGGACAACACCTAGAGGATATAGGGTTAGCGATACTAGAGTAATCAATAATCTTCCTAATAGGATAGGAAATCTAATTCCTATTCTTTTATGGGGTAACAATGCTGAACTATTTACAAGAGTACCGCTTAACTCTATTGTCGGCATATCTGGTAGATTTCAGTCAAGGGAATACAACAAATTTTATGAGGATGGCACCGAAGAGAAAAAGACAGCTTATGAGGTATCTGTCTCAAGATTTGAAGTGCTTGAAGAAAGAAAGGAGAACAAAGAAGATGGACATTAAATGTGAAGGAACATGTAATAACAGCAGTACAGACAGTGTGACTATTCCTCGCGATAGATATGAGGAATTAATAGATATGGAGACAAGAGCTGATGTGGTTATAAGTATGGCAAGGAAAGAAAAGTATATAGATGTAGACATGCTACTTATTATACTTGGTGAATTGCCACTGGAGGTAGATAAAAAATGAGAATCGGTTTGAAAAAGTTAATTCTGGAAAACTTCATGTGTTATGCGCATAAGGAAATTATTTTTGGGGATAACACTAAGATTGCCGCTTCCAATGGCAAAGGGAAATCTTCAATAACTAACGCTTATATGTGGCTGTTATTCAACTGTGATTATCAGCTTTCTGATAATCCACCTATTCGCCGTATGATTGGTGGCAAAACTGTAGATGACACAGACGTATCGGTCACAGCTGTTTTTGACGTTGATGGCAAGGAAATCATCATGTGTAAGTCTCAGAAGAGGAAATATAGCAAAGATGGCAGTAGCTACAAGGATGATAATTCCTATTCAATCAACGATGTGCCTAAGACATTAAGGGATTTTAATGCATATCTTGACGCTGATATGTCTATTCTCAAGATGTGTAGCAACATCAATGCATTTTTGGCGAAGAAACCAGCAGAAATGAGAGAATTTCTGTTTGGATTAGTAGATGGCGTATCAGATGTTGACGTTGCAAAAAGCAAAGTTGAACTTGCTGAACTTGTTCCGCTTCTTGAAAAGTATACGGCAGACGAACTTTCAGCAATGAATAAGGCTACAAAGTCCAAAGTTACAAAGGAGTTACCAGTTCTTGACGGACAGATAGCAGAAAAGGAAAGAGATATACAGATCAAACAGTCGGTAGATATATCCGCCTTGGAATTGCAGAAAAATGTAATTAAAGAAAAGCTGAGCAAAGTTGTGGAAGATCAGCTAGACATGGATAAGGTAACTGCTGAACATGACGAAATTGCGGATAAGATTCTAAAGTTAAAATTTAAAATATCCGCAATGCAGAATAAGGCAAACGAGGCTCTTGGTTGTAAGAGAGCAGCACTTAGAAGTGCGATAGATGATTGTAAGACTACTCAGATGAGTGTAATCCAGGGAATTTCTGATAACGACTGGGATATCGACCAGTCAACAAGAACTTTGAGTATTTGGAAATCAAAGAAAGAAAAACTAGTGGCTGAATGGAAATCCGTTAATGTTGAGAAATTTAACGAACTTACTACCATATGTCCGACTTGCCATAGAGAATTTCCGGCAGAAGATATCGAAAGACTTAAGAGTGATTTTGCACAGAATCAAGCCGAGCGACTGGCAGCAGTTGAGGCTGATGGCAAGGCCGTAGCTCAGAAGATCAAGGAGATTGAGGAGCATATAGAAAAACTTAAAAAATGCAATGAACTCAATCGAAAGACTGTTGCTGATACAGGAACAAAACTTACCAAGCTTGAAGAAGAATATAACGCACTTCCATTATGCGTTGACATATCAGGTGATGATGAGTATATCGGTGTGATGGCGCAAATAGAAACGTTTGAAATTAATATGGCTGGTATGGAGACAACAGCAACAAGAACACGACTAAAATCCGAAGAGACCGTACTCAGGCAGGAGTTAGCTGAGTGTGAGACTCAAATTGCCAAGTCTGATACAGAAGCTGACGAAACAAGGCTTGAAGAGTTGATGACTGGTAAGCGTAATTTGGGGCAGGCTCAAACAGATGCACAGAAGATTCTTGATTTGTTAGATGATCTTGATAAGGCTAAAAATGAAGTTCTCACGAATGAAATAAACAAACATTTTGGTTTGGTCAAGTGGCAGTTGTTTGAGTTTGCCAAGAACGGCGGATATAAGTCAACGTGTATTCCTACCATAGACGGCAAGAGCATCCTTACCACGATGAGTAACAAAGGGAATAGGATTCTTGGCAGAATCGATATTTGCAACAGTATTCAACAGATTAGTAATGTTGCTTGCCCTATATGGCTTGATGATGCGGAGAGTCTTGATTCTGCAAATCAGCAGAAAGCTGTAGATATGGTAGATGGTCAGATAGTAATGCTTGCCGTAAATGACAACAAAGAATTGGAGGTAATGTGATGAGTAAAGCATTAGAAGTAGCAAGAGAGCTTGTAAGGCAGCTTGAAGAAGCAGAAAGAAAGAACAAGGTGGAATTATCAACCTTAGCACCTGGAGATGTGTTTGAGATTGGGAAGAATGACTTTATTGTGCTTGAACGGATGGGCTCTAAAACCAAAGTTATTTCTAAGAACTTCATGGCTGAAAATGTAGTTTATGATGAGAATTCAAGAGATTACAACGAGTCTAATCTTAAGAGAGTAATTGAGGACGAGATTCAGCCGATAATTGAGTCTGAAGTTGGAGAAGAAAATCTTTTTGAGCATATGGTTGAGTTGACCTCAGTTGATATGCAGCATGAATTTTTTGATCGTAATTACAAGGTGCGACCTATCACCTTTGACGAGGCTAGGAAGTACAACAACTTACTTCCTAACAAGGACTTGGACGATTGGTGGTGGACATGTACTCCTTGGAGCACTGCCGAAAGGGGATGGACGTACAGTATAGCCGTTGTTTCGTCCGCTGGCGATTTCCGCAACTGCAGCTGTTACTACGGCTGCGGTGTTCGCCCAGTTTGTATCTTAAAATCTAATATCTTTGTATCAAAGAAAGGGGAATAAGCATGCCAACATTATCAATGAGAGTATTACAGGAACAGATTAATGATCTCAGGAATGAGATTGCAGTGCTAAAGGCAACTTCAAAGTCAATCAATCTTCCGGAAGGGCTCGGTATTGGAGATACATTTGAACTTGTAGATACAACGTGGAAGATTCTTGATATCACAAGTGCTGGATATATTTGTCTGGCTGATAGCATTGAAGAGAGACAGTTTGACTCAGATTCTAGCAATTGGGAAAACAGCAATCTTCGTGACTATCTTAATGAGGAGTTTTTTGAGAAGATTGCCGCAGAAATAGGATTGGAAAATATAGTTCCATTTGAGAGAGATCTTTTATCTCTTGACGGTCAGACAGAATATGGCAAGTGCGAGGACAAGTTTTCTCTTCTTACTGTTGACGAATACAGAAAGTATAGGAGTCTTATACCAAATACCAAAGATTATTGGTGGTGGCTTATCAGCCCTTGGAGTACACCATGCAACGATTACAAAAGAACCGTAGCCGTTGTTTCGTCCGCTGGCCGTATCGGCAACGACGGCTGTTACGTCAACTACGGTGTTCGTCCATTTTGTATCTTCTCATCTTCAATCTTTGAATCAGGAGATTAAATGATATGGCAGAGAAAGAGTTTGGAGTGATTTCACAGGCAAAGAATTTGGCTGAACACACATTCCGCATAACTTCAAATTGTAATAGATACCCAAAGAAATACAGGTTTTCGCTTGTTGACAAAATGCAGAATAAGGCATTGGAAATATATGAATAATCGAGGGTCCCAAGAATGAGGTTAAAGCTGAGACGGCAGTACTACTTAGATCTTTACGTGGTCATATAAGTGAGTATGAGTTTGAAGAGGTTATTGAAAACTCAAAAAAGACCGATGATGAAATCAAGGCAGAAGTAAGAAAAGCAAAGAAAAGAATTGCAGAAATGTTAAAAGAAATATCATTTGATGAGGAGGATAAGTAGATGGAAGATAGTACACAGATAGTTGCAACAGAGCAGAAAAAAGAGGTAGCAACCTCAAATAAGGTGACTGATTACAGTCTTGGTATATTTGGTACATCCGATAATTTTATCATGGCGATGCAGATGGCTAAGGCATTGGCTGAGTCAACTATTGTACCACAGACATATCAGAAGAATCCGTCTAATTGCCTTATCGCTATTGAACAGGCACAGAGAATGAGAATAAGTCCTCTTATGGTCATGCAGAACCTGTACCCTATACAGGGTAGACCATCATGGAGTTCTCAGTTCCTTATTGCCCAGGTTAATAATAGTGGTAAATATGACATTGAGTTACAGTATGAGGAAACCAAAGACGCAAATGGCAAACCTTTTTCATGCACTTGTTGGACCTTGAAAAAAGACAGGAGAGTAGAGGGTATGACTGTAGATATGCAGATGGCTAAAGATGAGGGCTGGCTTGACAAGAATGGCAGCAAGTGGAAAACAATGCCGCAGCTTATGCTTAGATATCGAGCTGCATCGTTTTTCTCACGTCTTAACTGTCCTGAATTAACTATGGGATTGTACACCAAGGAAGAAGTTGAGGATGGCGACTTTAAGGAGTATACAGTTGAGGATGTATCAACACAGGTGCAGAGTGATCTTGAAAATGCAAATTCGCAGGAGTTTATGGAAGACGAAGAAGTACCGGAGTTTGCAAAGTAAGGAGTATATATGAGGAAAGATCGCTACGGAAAAGCATTTTTAGATGGCATAATTGACCTTACTTGCAACGGCGAATGTACACAGTGTGGACAATGTTGTAGCAATCTACTTCCCATGACTGATGAGGAGATCGCAATAATTCACAAATATGTCAAAAGGTATCACATTAAAGAGCACAGGCATAATTATCCAATATTGGGGTTGTCTGATATGACTTGTCCGTTTCTTAATGACAGCAAAACATGTGAAAAATGCGAGATATATCAAGTAAGGCCAAAGATTTGTAGGGATTTTATATGCTGTTCTGAAAAAATGTTGGCTCCAGACATGGAGCATGCATTCAGATGCAAAATCACAAATGTAAGAGAGGAGTTTTTCAATTGAGAATAGTTTCACAAGATGGAACGGTAGATTATCCATATGAAAATAGTGTCATATTTCTTGATCGTAGGTTTGAATACGCCGTATCAATTCAAGTGATTGGATGTAATGAAATTGAAGTACTGGGTAAATATTCTACAAAAGAAAAAGCGCTTAAGGCTATAGAAGAACTAAGATACGCATATATGCGCCATAATCGTTTTATGCATGTTACTGTTCTTCCAGATTACGTTTCAGAAAAGACACTTGACAACGTGTGTGGAATATATCGTTTTCCACAGGAAGATGAAGTAGAGGTATAAGCATGAAACTTAAATGCATTTCTACTGGCAGTATTGGTAATTGCTATTTACTCACAAATGCAAGTAATCAAACACTTATCCTTGATTGCGGAGTGTCAATTAAAGATATACAGAGAAGCCTTAATTACAACATTAAAGATGTCGCTGGTGTCATTTTAAGTCATATTCATGGAGATCATATCAAGGCAGCAGTTGATTTGAAAAAATTGGGTATACCGGTGTGGAAACCGTTTGAATCTGTTAGTAAGGCGGTAAAAATGGGAGAGTTTACAATTCGTTGTTTTTCTCTCCCACACAACGGTACTCCAAATTACGGATTTTTGATCAAAATTGATGGGCAAAAAATGTTGTACATGACGGATTTTGAGTATTGCCCGGTTACATTTAAAAAGCAAAATATCGATCATATGTTAATTGAATGTAATTACATCAAAGATATGGTTGATACTGATGCTCCGAATTACACTCATAAGATACTCGGTCACTGTGAATTAACCACTTGTAAGGAATTTGTCAAGGTGAATGCTACAGATAGCCTACAGAACGTCATATTGTGCCATATGGGCATTGATACAAGCAATGCCGACAGAATGGTTGCTGAAATACGTGAAGTGGCTAAAAACGCAAATGTGGACGTTGCAAGAGCCGGAGTGGAATGGCAGTTGAGAGCAAAGGACGAATGTCCATTTTAAGCAGAAAGGAGTACAAAAGATATGGCGAAAGCAAATGAAAAAGTACATGAGTACAGAATGTCCGGTGCAGCTTGGTTGTTAGAGATTATCAAACGTGAGGGTATAGAGAAAGCAGAAAAGGAACTGGCCAAACGTAGAGCATGTTTTGTCCCACTTGAAATTCCGACGTCAAAGATGCGTGAATTTGAGCAAAAAGTCAAATGGAACACGATAGATACAGTGGTCTTATTATCATGTGCAACATTGCACGATGAATTTGGATTTGGTCATGATAGGTTATGTAGGTTTATTGAGCGCTTTCTGCTTAAAACTTCTTGCCTTGCTGACGAAGATGTGAAGTGGCAGGACTATATAGATACATTACAGAAAGAGGTTGGAATAACCTTTACGATTAGAGAGAACGGAGAGAAATAATATATGAATAAAGTAATTTTGATGGGTAGGCTTACCCGTGATCCGGAAATCAGATATTCACAGAATGGCGATCAGATGTGTATAGCCAGATATACATTGGCTGTAGATCGTAAATTTAAGAAACAGGGCGATGGGCAGACAGCGGATTTTATCAACTGCATTGCATTTGGCAAGAGCGCTGAGTTTACAGAGAAGTACCTTAAACAGGGTACTAAGATTGCCATAACAGGTAGAATTCAGACTGGTAGTTACACAAACAAGGATGGCAATAAAGTCTATACGACTGATGTTGTTGTTGAGGAACAGGAGTTTTGCGAGAGTAAGAATACAAATAACAGCAATAGTCAGCAGTCCAATACAGCAAATGCAAGCAATCAGCCAAGCTCTGGAAACGACTTTATGAGCATACCAGAGGGCATAGAGGATGATTTACCATTTAAGTAGGAGTGAGTGATATGAATAAACATACAATGTCAGACTTATATTCAATGCAAGCTGCTCCGCTTTCTGTGAAGATAAAGATGACAGCTAGAAGAATAAGGGACTGGGTGGATGAGTTTGGACAGGATGGAGTCTATGTGTCATTCAGTGGCGGCAAAGATAGCACAGTCCTTGTAGATATAGTGCGTAATGTATGTGGATATAAGAAGATTCCACTAGTATTTGTGGATGTGCCAACTCAATATCCCGAATTGAAGGAGTTTGTATTGACGTTTGATAATATTGTGGTTTTAAAATCCAAGATTTCATTTGCAAAAGTTTGTGAAAAGTATGGATTTCCGATGTTTTCAAAGGAAATATCAGAATGTGTTGCATATAGCAGAAAATACATTAGAATCCTTACAGACAGACAGACAGACAGACAGACAGACAGACAGACAGACAGACAGACAGACA
>ERZ773224.465-NODE-465-length-57671-cov-10.721345_pt1 | contig 57671 bp, 61 predicted proteins | sample MGYA00580526_ERZ773224 | MGnify/ENA primary metagenome ERZ773224 (study PRJEB29015, sample SAMEA2737743) | human gut metagenome | biome: human gut; feature: human-associated habitat; material: faeces | place: China | collected 2012 ... | reverse complement strand
AAAAAAGAAAAGACTGTTGAACAAAATATTTTTATATACTTTGTCAACAGTCTGAAAAATTGCCACCAATATTGGTGGCAATTTTGGGTTATATAAACTTAACAGTTTATAGTAATTTTTTATTTTACAACAATGTTATAAATTTTATTTTTTACGTAAATTTCTTTAACAATATTTTTATTATCTAATTTAGATTCAGTTGCTTCATGAACTTTATTTTTTATAGAAGACTCATCTTCATTAGATAAGATTTTAATAGTTGCTTTTAACTTACCATTTATTTGTATTGGTAATGTTATTTCATCATTTAAGGTTTTAGATTCATCATATTCTGGCCATTTTTCATAAGAAATAGTATTTGTGTTTCCTAAAGAAGTAGCCCAAAGTTCTTCTGTGATATGTGGAGCAACAGGGTTTAATAATTTTAAAAATCCTATTGCATATTCTTTAGGGAATATATCTTCTTTATTTACTGCATTAATAAATATCATCATTTGAGATATTGCAGTGTTAAAATTCATTGTTTCATAATCATTTGTAACTTTTTTTACTGTATAATGATAAGCTTTTTCAAGATTTTTATTTTCTTTATCTTGTAATTTACCAGATTCTTTGTATAATCTCCAAACTCTATCTAAGAATTTTTTAGAACCATCAATTCCATTAGGGTCCCAAGGTTTTGCAGCATCTATTGGTCCCATAAACATTTCATATACTCTTAGGGCATCTGCTCCATATTCTTTTACCATATCATCTGGATTTATGACATTACCTTTAGATTTACTCATTTTTTCACCGTTTGGGCCTAATATCATTCCTTGATGACGTAATTTAGCAAAAGGTTCTTTAACAGGAGATAGACCTTTATCAAATAAGTATTCATTCCAAAATCTTGAATATAATAAATGTCCAACTGCATGTTCTGGTCCACCTACATATAAATCAACAGGCATCCAATGTTTTAATAATTCCTGGTTTGCAAATTCATTTTCATTTTTAGGGTCAATATAACGTAAGAAATACCAGCTAGAGCCAGCAGCTCCTGGCATAGTACTTGTTTCCCTTGTTACTTTTTTACCATCTAATGTTGTATTTACCCATGATGTTGCTTTATCTAATGGTGAAGCTCCAGATTTTGAAGGACTGTAATCTTCAAGTTCTGGTAAAATTAAAGGTAATTGGTCATCTGGTAGAATTTCACTTTTTCCATCCTCTGTATAAACAATTGGTATTGGTTCCCCCCAATAACGTTGTCTTGCAAAAATCCATTCTCTTAATTTATAATTTATCTTTTTGGTTCCTATTTTTCTTTCTTCAAGCCAAGATATAATTTTATTTATTGCGTCTTGTTTATTTAAACCATTTAAAAATTCTGAGTTTATATGAGTTCCATCTTGAACATAGGCTTCTTTAGAGATGTCACCACCTTCTAAAACAGGAATAATATCTAAATCAAACTTTTTAGCAAATTCATAATCTCTTTGATCATGTGCAGGAACAGCCATAATAGCTCCTGTACCATATGTTACTAAAACATAATCAGAAATCCAGATTGGAATTTCTTTGTTATTTACTGGATTTATTGCATAACTTCCTGTAAATACACCTGTTTTGTCTTTATTTAATTCTGTTCTTTCTAAATCAGATTTTAAAGCAGCTTGTTTTATATAATCTTCAACGGCTTGTTTTTGACCAGGTGTTGTAATTTTTGAAATTAATGCATGTTCTGGAGAAAGAACGCAATAAGTTGCTCCAAATAATGTATCAGGTCTTGTTGTAAATACTGTAAATTCTAAATTATTGCTATTTGCAATTTTAAAATTAACCTCTGCTCCAACAGATTTACCTATCCAATTTCTTTCAATCTCTTTAGTTGATTCTGGCCAGTCAATTTCATTTAAACCATCTAATAATTTTTCAGCATATTTTGGAATATCTAAAACCCATTGTTTCATATTTTTACGAACAACAGGGAATCCACCTCTTTCGCTTTTGCCGTTTATTACTTCATCATTTGATAGAACACAACCTAATTCTTCACACCAGTTTACAGGCATTTCAACAAGCTTTGCTAGTCCATCTTTGTATAATAAAGAAAAAATCCATTGAGTCCATTTATAGTAACTTGTATCACAAGTTGCAAGTTCCTTATCCCAATCAAAAGAAAATCCAAGCATTTTAAGTTGTCTTTTAAAAGTTTCAATGTTTTTTCTTGTGAAAATTGCAGGGTGATTTCCAGTTTTTATAGCATATTGTTCTGCTGGAAGTCCAAATGCGTCCCATCCCATTGGGTGAAGAACATTATATCCTTGCATTCTTTTCATTCTTGATAAAATATCTGTTGCTGTATACCCTTCTGGGTGACCAACATGAAGACCTTGGCCAGATGGATATGGAAACATATCTAATGCATAATATTTTGGCTTAGAAAAGTCCCAAACATCTGTAAAAAATGTTTTATTTTTTTCCCAATATTCTTGCCATTTTTTTTCTATTTCTATGTGATTATAAGTCATAAAGTTTACCCCTTTCAAAATTAGACTATATTTATGGCTTATTATATAACAAAAACTTACCATAATCAAGTAAATAACAAAAATTAGACATTGGGACGGGGTTTTTGTCTTAAGCTTTAAGCCATTTTTATAATAATTAGAAAAAAAGTATTAAAAAGTAAATGATATTAAAAGTAAATTTTATTTTAGTATATTTGATTTTTATAGATTGGATTAATAAGAAATGGCTAAAAAATTAAGACAAAAATTAATTTTCAATATGAAACTAGCTCAATGGTTTGGATGGCAATAATTTATTATTTTTTGCACCTTGGTGTCGCAACCCACAAAAATTAATTTAATTGTTGGTTGCTCCAACTCGCACTCGTGCTAAGCACTCGTTTGGTCGCTTACGCGGTGCTTTAAAATAATAAATTATTGCCATTCAAACCCGGAACCGGTGGCAATTTTTTGCTATTTTCTTGCTTTTAATAAATTGTAGTGATAAAATCTAAAAAAAGAGGAAGATGAAAATGATAGATATAGTAAAAGCTAAAAAGGCATTTAAAGAATATGTGAAAAAATATAATCCTGATGATTGTAAAGTAAAATTGAAGATAGCACATATAGAAAGAACAGCAGAGGTTGCAAAAAAACTAGCTACAGAACTTATGTTGGAAAAAGAAGATATTGAACTTGCTGAATTAATAGGTCTATTACATGATATAGGAAGGTTTGAACAAATAAGAATTTATCATACTTTTGTTGATAAAATTAGTATAGACCATGGTAAACTTGGGGCAAAAATATTATTTGAAGATGGATTAATAAGAAATTTTATAGAAGATAAAAAGTATGATACAATAATAAAAAAGGCAATTATAAACCATAATAAATCTAAAATAGAAGATGGTTTGGACGAAAAAACAAATTTGCATTGTAAGATTATAAGAGATAGTGATAAACTAGATATATTCTATATATTAACATTTGAAAATAAAAAAGCTGTATGGGAAAGCGATGATTTATCAAATGATGTAATTAGTGATGAGATTTATAGAGAATTTATTGAAGATAAAAATATTAATTATAAAGAAAGAAAATCATCTGCAGATATACTTGTAAGCCATTTTGCATATGTGTATGATTTTAATTTTAAATATAGTTTAAAAATGCTAAGACAAAGTGATAATGTAAATAAATTATATAAAAGATTTTTATTTAATGATAAAAAAACTATGGAAAGGTATAATAATATTTATAATATAGCAATTAAATATTTGGAAAATAGTTTGGAGGAAAACAATTAATAATGATAGATATAAAAAAATCTAAAGATGAGTTTATGAAATATACAAATAATTATGACATAGAAAATGAAAATATTGACAGAAAAATATATCACTCACTAAGAGTAATGGAGATAAGTAAAAAAATAGCTACAAATATGGGACTTGTAAATGAGCAAATAGAACTTGCAACTTTAATTGGCTTATTACATGATATTGGAAGATTTGAGCAATTTAAAATTTATCAAACATATAGTGATTTAGAAAGCATTGATCATGGGGATTTAGGTGCAGATATATTAAAGCAAAATAATTTTATTAGAAATTTTATTAAAGAAGCAAAATATGATGAAATAATATTAAAGTCAGTACAAAATCATAATAAATATAAGATTGCAGATGATTTAAATAAAGAAGAAAAACTTTTTTGCAAAATTGTACGTGATGCTGACAAAATAGATATTTTGTATGAAGCAATAGAAATATTTTGGAAAAATGGAAGAGAAGAAATTCAAAATGATTTAATTTCAGATAAAGTATATAATGAATTTCTTAATAAAAAGCTAATAAAAAAAGATAAAAATATGAAAAAGAATGGTATTGACAAGCTTGTTTTAATGTTAGCTTTTGTTTTTGATATTAATTTTCATGAAAGTTTAGAAATTTTAAAAAAGGAAGATTATTTAAATAAAATATTAAATAATTTTGACTTTAAAAGGCAAGATACAAAGGAAAAAATAGAAAATATAAGAAATGTACTAAATTTATATTTAAATAAAGGATGATAAAATGGGAAAAAAACTATTAATAACAGAAAAGCCATCTGTTGCAATGGAGTTCGCAAAAGCATTAAAAATAAATACAAATAGAAAAAATGGCTATTTAGAGTCAGAAAATTGGATTATTACATGGTGTGTTGGGCATTTAGTAACAATGAGTTATCCAGAAAAATATGATGAAAAGTTAAAATTTTGGAGACTAGATACTCTTCCATTTATTCCAACAACATGGAAATATGAAATAATTCCAGCAGTAGAAAATCAGTTTAACATTGTAAAGTCTTTGCTACAAAGAGAAGATGTAGAAGAAATATATAATGCAGGAGACTCTGGACGAGAGGGAGAATATATACAAAGATTAGTATTTATGATGGCAAAACCTAACCCAAATGCAAAAATGAAAAGAGTATGGATTGATTCACAAACAGAAGAGGAAATATTAAGAGGAATAAAAGAAGCAAAAGACTTATCTGAATATGATAGTTTGTCTGATAGTGCTTATTTAAGAGCAAAAGAAGACTATTTGATTGGAATTAATTTTTCTAGATTATTATCTATTATATATGGAAGAAATTTGGCAAGCAAAATAAATGAAGACAAGGCTTCAATATCTGTTGGAAGGGTTATGACATGTGTTTTAGGAATGATAGTTTCAAGAGAAAGAGAAATAAGAAATTTTGTTAAAACAAAATATTATAAAATAATAGGTGAGTTTGGAGATGAAAACTCATCATTTAATGCAGAATGGAAGGTAAATGAAAAGTCAAAATATTTTGAATCAACAAAGCTTTATAATGAAAGTGGGTTTAAAAAGCAAGAAGATGCTAAAACTTTCATTCAAAGTTTAGCCGGAAAAAATGCACAAGTTACAGAATTAAAAAAATCTAAGCAAAAAGAAAATGCACCATTATTGTTTAATTTAGCAGAAATTCAAAATGAATGTACAAAAAAATTTAAAATAAAACCAGATGAAACATTAGAAATAATTCAAAACCTATACGAAAAAAAGCTTGTAACATATCCTAGAACAGATGCTAGAGTATTATCTAGTGCAGTTGCAAAAGAAATAAAGAAAAATTTAAATGGGTTGGCTACAAAATTTCAAGATGAAGAAATTAAATACTACATAAAAAAAATGGTAGATGAAAAATATTCTACAAACTTATTAAAAACAAAATATGTAAATGACAGTAAAATAACAGACCATTATGCAATAATCCCAACAGGTCAGGGATTTGAAAATTATGATAAATTACCAGATTTACAAAAAAACGTATATAAACTAATTGTAAGAAGATTTTTAGCAATATTTTATCCACCAGCAGAGTATAGTAAAGTACAAGCAACATTAAACATAGAAAATGAAAGTTTTTATGCAAGTCGGAAAAGTTTGTTTAAATAAAGGATTTTTAGAAGTATTAAAACCAGAAAATAAGCAAAAAAAATCCACAGTAAGTGCACAAAGTGTGGAAAATGCAGACAATTTAACAAGGCAAGAAGAGCAAAAAGAAGAAAATACTAATTTAGATATTTTAAAAAATTTAAAAAAAGGACAAGAAATTAAAACAAAAAATTTCGAAATAAAAGATGCAGAAACATCACCACCCAATAGATATAATTCTGGATCTATAATACTTGCAATGGAAAATGCAGGAAAGTTAATAGAAGATGAAGAATTAAGAGAACAAATAAAAGGTGCTGGAATTGGAACATCTGCTACAAGAGCAGAAATTATGAAAAAATTAGAAAAAATAAAATACATAGAAATAAATTCTAAAACCCAAATAATAACTCCAACACTAAAAGGAGAGACAATTTATGATATAGTAAATAAATCAATGCCAGATATGTTAAATCCAAAACTTACAGCAAGTTGGGAAAAGGGCCTTGACATGGTAGCAAAAAAAGAAATTAAGCCAGAAGAATTTACGGTAAAACTTGAAAAATATATACATTCAAAAATTGACAAACTTGTAGTTAGAATGTAGGGAGAGATTGCAATATGCAAGATAAAATAAATTTTTATAAAAATCAAGAATTAGATGTAAAAAATGAAGTATTTTTGAATTATAATGAGCAAAATATACAAGCAGAAAAAATAGAATTTGTTAATACAAAATTTAATAATTGTAAAATAATTAATGCTAATTTTATAGAGGCAAGTTTTACAAATGTTGAATTTATAAATTGTGATTTTTCAAATACAAATTTTAATGAAGCAAATTTTATAAAAACAAAATTTATAAATAGTAAATTTGTTGGTTGTAATTTTGTGGAATCAAATATGTTGGAAAATAAAATACAAGAAAGTAACTTTTCTTATTCTAATTTAACAAGTTCTGAAATAAAAAATACAGAAATTTTAAATTCAAATTTTCAGAATTCAAGCATATGTGAGTGCATATTAAAAAATGTTAAATTTAAAGATTTAAATTTAACATTGGCTCAATTTTTTAATACAAGCTTAAACAATATAGATTTTTCTTCATGTGAAATACAAGGAATTGGAGTTAATATAAAAGATTTAAAAGGACTGAAGGTAAATGATATTCAAGCTTTAGAGCTTTCAAAAATTTTAGGGATAATAATAAAATAAAGCCCTGGCAATAAAGTAATATTGCCAGGGTAGTAATTGCTTAATTTGTATATTCAGCAATTACATGAACTGGGGCTTCAGATTTTAGAACCTCCTCAAGCTGCTGTGGAGTTAACTCTTCGAATAAATTGAGTAAACATTCAAAGTCATATGCAGCAGTACGGGAAAGCAGTCTTTTGAGTCCATCAACGACTACATCTTCAGAAAGTCGGTAAAGCTTACTGTCCTTACCAGCCTTTTTTCTGTTGAGATTGATAGCTGCAATTAAAATTGCAACTTGCTCTGGCTCGAAGCTTTGCTCTGCAACCTCAAGTATTTCAGTAGTTGCTGATTTGCTTACACCAACCGAATAATCTTCATCATAGAAGATATCGGTTACCCGGTAAAGCGGTGAAGTGGGTTTTGAGGTCGAAACCTCCCAGTTTTCCAATTCAAACTTAATCATAATTGGTCCTCCTTAAATGAAAAAAATATTATATGATTAAATTAAACAAAAAATCATATACCAATATTATAGCATTATTTACATAATTAATCAATACAAAATTAAACAAATAGTTGTAATTTTAAAAAAATCATAGTATAATATACTAATAAAATAAATAGGAGCTAAAAAGATGAATACTATAATTGGTAAGCTTGGTAAGAGCTCAAAATTTAAAGATTTGGTAAATAAAATAGAAGAAAAAAATGGTCCGATAGCAATATCGGGCCTAACTGGCGTTGGAAGTTTACAATTGTTAAGCGGAATTAATGAATTTACAAAAAAACCAATACTAATATTAACATATAATGAAATACAGGCAAAAAGAATGTTAGAAGATATAAAATATTTTTCAGATAAAGTAACATTTTTTCCAAAGAAAGAAGTTGTAACATATGATTATGTGGCAGAAAGCAAGGAATTACCATATGAAAGAATAGAAAGCTTAAATCAAATAATAAGCAAAAAAAATTATATAATAGTAACAACAATAGAAGCGGCAATGCAAAAATTGCCAAATAAAAAAATACTTTACAAAAATTCTATGGAATTTAAAGTAGGAGATATAAAAAACTTAGAAGAAATAAAGCAAAAACTTGTTAATTTGGGTTACACAAGATATGAACTAATTGATGGAAGAGGTCAATTTAGTATTAGAGGTGGAATATTAGACATATCTATAACAACTCAAATAGGTGTCAGAATTGAATTTTGGGGTGATGAAATAGATTCTATAAGAACATTTAATATAGCAACTCAAAGATCAATTAAGACATTAGAAAAAGTTAAAATAAATCCAGCACATGAGTATGTTTTAGAGGAAAATAAAGAAAAAATAATAAAAAATATAAAACAAAATATTTATGAAGAATCACAAGAAAAAATAGTAGAAGAAGATATTGAACAAATACAAGAAGGAGACTATATAAGCAAGGTTGACAAATATTTTGATAGTTTTTATAGTGAGCCTCAAACAATTTTAGAGTATTTAAGCAATAACTGCATAATAGCACTAGATGAAATTACAAAAATAAAACAAAGAGCTAAAAATATATCAAATGATAATAATGAACTAATAAAATCACTTCTTGAAAAAAATAAAATTGTACCAGATGCTATAAAAAATATGTATTCTTATGAACAAATTGAAGAAAAATTAAAAGGAAATCAAATAATATATGTTGAAAAACAAGACGATAAAGTAGACTATCAAGCAGAAAAATATAATTTTGTGTATAGAGAAATAAATTATTATAAAAGTGAAATAGAAGAACTAATAAAAGACTTAAAAAAATGGTTAAATAATAAAAAGGAAATAGTAGTCTTAGCAGATAATAAAGAAAAGCTAAAAAAATTAAAGAATATATTTGAAAAAGAAGAGATTGTTTCAAAAATAGAAGAAAACTTAAATCAGACAATTATTGCTAAATCAGAGGAAAGTATAGTTACAATTTCACTTGGAAAGCTTTCATCTGGTTTTGAAAATTTTGAATTAAATCAAATAGTCATTAGTGCAGATGATTTAATAGATGGAGGTAAGAAGAAAAGACTTCCAGTAACTACTGCATATAAAGAGGGACAAAAGGTTGTATTTGCAGACTTGAAAATTGGAGATTATGTAGTACACAAAATACATGGAATAGGAATTTACATTGGGGTCAATACTATAAAAGCAGATGGGGTTATAAAAGATTATATAAAAATAAAATATAAAAATGATGATATTTTATATGTTCCAACAGATGCGTTAGATACAATAAGAAAGTATATTGGTGGAGATGGCGCGGCACCTAAAATAAATAAACTTGGAAGCAAAGAATGGCAAAATACTAAGGCAAAAGTAAAAAAGAATTTAAGAGAGGTTGCTAAAGAATTGATAGAATTATATGCCAAAAGAGAAAAATCAAAAGGATTTGCATTTAGCAAAGATACACCATGGCAAAATCAATTTGAGGCAAGTTTCCCATATCAAGAAACAGATGACCAGTTAAGATGCATAGAAGAAATAAAAAAAGATATGGAAAATAATAAACCAATGGACAGATTACTTTGTGGAGATGTTGGATATGGCAAGACAGAAGTTGCAATAAGGGCAGCATTTAAAGCAGTAATGGATCAAAAACAAGTTGCATATTTGGTACCAACTACAGTACTTGCAGATCAACAATATGAAGAATTTAAAAAGAGAATGGAAGAATTTGCAATTAAAGTTGAGGTGTTAAATAGATTTAAAAGTAAGAAATACCAAAATGAGGTAGTAAAAAAATTAAAATTAGGTGAAGTTGATGTTGTAATTGGAACACATAGACTTCTTAGTAAAGATGTGGAATTTAAAGATTTAGGACTTTTAATTATAGATGAAGAGCATAGATTTGGGGTAAAAGATAAAGAAAAAATAAAACAATATAAAACAAATGTTGATGTATTGACAATGACTGCAACACCAATTCCAAGAACCTTACATATGTCAATTGTGGGGGTAAGAGATATGTCTGTTATATATGAGCCACCTCAAAATAGAAGACCAGTGCAAACTTATGTATTAGAATATGATGAAGAGGTTATAAAAGAGGCTATTACTAAGGAATTGGAAAGAGATGGACAGGTATTTTATATATTTAATAATGTAGAAGGAATAATAAAAAAAGCAGATGATATTTCAAGGCTTGTTCCAGAGGCAAATGTTTCTTATGCCCATGGACAAATGACAGGTGCAAAAATTGAAGAAATAATGAAAGACTTTATTGATAAAAAGACCAATGTTTTGGTATGTACAACAATCTTAGAATCTGGAATAGATATTCCAAATGCAAATACCATAATTGTAGAAAATGCTGACAAGATGGGATTAGCACAATTATACCAAATAAGAGGAAGAGTTGGAAGATCAAATAAACAAGGATATGCATATATTACATATAAAAGAGAAAAATTATTAACAGAAGTTGCTGATAAAAGATTAAAAGCAATAAAGGAATTTACACAGTTTGGCTCAGGATTTAAAATTGCAATGAGAGACCTAGAAATAAGAGGGGCTGGAAGCTTGCTTGGAGAAATACAATCAGGACATTTAGAACAAGTTGGATATGAGACATATTGCAATTTATTAGATGAAGTAATAAAAGAATCACAGGGAATAGAAGTAAAAGAAGACATAGACATTCAAATAGATTTAAATGTTACAAGTTATATACCAGATGATTATATAAAAGATTCAAGCCAAAAAATAGAAATATACCAAAATATTGCTTTATGTAAAAATGAAGAAGATATACAAAATGTAATAGACGAAATAATAGATAGGTATGGAAATATGCCAAAAGAATTGGAAAACTTACTTTCAATTGCAAGAATTAAATATTTAGCTAAAGACTTGCAAATAATAAAAATAAATCAAAGACAAGAAAATATAGTATTTACATTTGAAGGTGGAGAAAATAAATATGACATAGTAAAATTAATTGAAATATATAAAGAAAAAATAAAATTTTCTCCTGGTATAAAAACAATGATTACATTAAAAATAAAAGAAATAGAGGAACAAAAAATATTAAATAGTGTTACAGAGTTTTTGAAAGAATTGAAAAATCTAGAAAAAAATGATATAATATAATTATAATATTTTATATTTAAGGAGTGTCGCAAAATGACGTATAAACAGATTGACCGGGTAGTTGCTGTAGGCTATTGTATGGCAGAAGGAAGAAACTATGATGAAGTTGGTGAAGAGTTTGGCCTAAAGGGCTCAGTAGTAAAAATGATTATAAATGAGCAGCTTCAGCATGTCAAGCCACAACTCTATGCATTAATTAAATGTAAACCTTACATGGCCTTACAGAGGGTAATCCACCAGAACATTACGGTGGATGAAGCCTGCAAATTTTTTAGGGTTTCCAGAGAAAAGTTCGATGTTTATCTTAAATCAATCTTTAAGGAGGACAAGGCAAAATATATTGCATATAAAACCAAAATTTACAATGTCGAACAAAATAAAAAATGTAAAGACCAAGTAGCCCGGAAGTAAAAAGCACTCAAAAAGAACTCGGAAAAACTATATTTTCGAGTTCAACTTTATTTTAATATTAAAAAATAGGGAGGCAATATGAATATTATTACTAGTAAAGACAATGAATTTATAAAACATGTAAAAAAATTAAAAGAAAAAAAGTATAGAGATATATGTCAATCTTACATTATAGAAGGAATAAAATTAATTAATGAGGCAATAAATGAAAATGCAAATATAAAACAAATTGTAATATGTGAAGATTGCACAAAAATTGATGTGATTCCAAAAGAATTAATGTATGAAATAGCAAAATATGAATGTGTATATGTAACCAAAAAAATATTTGATACATTAACAGATGTAGTAAACCCACAAGGAATACTTGCTATAATAGAAAAAGACATTAACAATAATGAAATAGATTATAAAAGTGATATTATAGTTGCATTGGACGATATTCAAGATCCAGGTAATTTAGGAACAATTTTAAGGACAGTAGATAGCGTACGGATTAAACCAAATTTTGGTGTCAAAAGACACAGCAGATGCATTTAATCCAAAAGTTGTAAGATCAACAATGGGAGCGATTTTTAGGGTAAAAATAATAGAATGTGAAGATTTGAAACAAACACTAAAAGAAGTACAAAAACATAACTTTAAATTAGTTGTAACATCGCTTCAAACAAGCAAAAGCTTTTATGACGTAGATTACAGTAAAAAAGTTATAATAATTGGAAATGAGGCAAACGGAGTAGAAAAACAAATACAAGACATTGCAGATTATAAAGTAAAGATACCAATGTTAGGGAAAACAGAAAGCCTAAATGCAGCTGTAAGTACAGGAATAATGTTATATGAATATGTAAGACAAAAAATTGCCACCGGTTCCGGGTTGCCACCGGTTCCGGGTTTAAATGGCAATAAATTGCCACCGGTGCCACCGGTTCCGGGTTTAAATGGCAATTATTTAAAATAAAAATAGATAAAAGCACACTTAGAAAAGTGTGCTTTTGAAGTAACCGTACCAGATATGAAAGAAATGTTAAGTATTAAAACTTTTTTAGAGCTTTTTGGTAAGCCAATTCAATATTAGAAATGTTTTTTATAGTATTTTTAGTAATCAGATTACCATTTTCATTTAATAAATGGCAAGTGTTATCTGAAATATCACCGCAAACAAGAAGCTCTCTGGTTTGACAATCATAACCAAATTTAAGCTTAAAGTCTACTAGGGTTAGATTGCATTCTTCGAAGAAATATTTGATAATATCGCCTGCAAAGTATGTTATTTCTTCAATTTCAAGTAAGTCAGAAATGCTTGCAATATGTAGCCCATAGCCTGCAGCAGATGATGAAATAAATGGATTTTTTAACTCTTCATTTATGTATTGAAGTTCAAAAACCATATCATCAAAAACTATTCCAGGAGCAATGCCATACCGTTTTGAAAAACTTTCATCGCAAACAAATCTTCCAATTGCATTAATGTTAATAATGTTGGCTTTTCTTACTCTTTTCGAAATGGAATTTGTTCCAGAACATATAAAATGAACTGGAATACCATTATTTGAAAGAAGTTTAAAAAGCAGTGTCGAAATTAAATTTGAAGTTTCGTTTTTTGCCTCCATTTCGATTATATATGGATTGTTAGTCCAATATAGGGTATTGTTTTTTCCTTCATAAAATTTGGTACCTCTTGTGATAATGTCCATAGATGTCCTCCTCTTGGCTAAGATAAGTATTACGCTTATCAAATTGTTAAAGGCACGGTATAATAATTATACCAAAAAAAACTTGAAAAATCAACGTTATTGAAGATGGCTTATGAAAATTTTAAAAAATCGTCAAGCAAAAAGTTAAATGAATTTTAAAAAATATTTAAGTCATACAAATATTGTTGGCATTTTTTTATTAATATGTTAAAATAAAAAATAAAAAAAGAGGGATATATATGAAATTAAATATTGTATTGGTTGAACCAGAGATACCACAAAATACTGGAAATATAGCAAGAACATGTGCTGCAACTGGAGGAAAGCTACACTTAGTGCATCCATTAGGATTTTGCATATCTGAAAAGGCTGTTCAAAGGGCTGGACTTGACTATTGGGATAAGCTTGAAATTGAAGAACATGATTCATTTGAAAGATTTTTAGAAAAATATAAACCAGAAGAAAATAATATGTATTTTGTAACAACAAAAGGAAAACATGTATATTCTGAACCAAATTACTCAAAAATGGATGAAGTTTTTGTGTTATTTGGCAAAGAAACTAAAGGACTTCCAGAGGAGGTATTGAAAAAATATATTGATAAAACGATAAGAATACCAATGAGACCGACACTTAGGTCACTTAATTTGTCAAATTCTGTTGCGATAGTGGTTTATGATATTTTACGTCAAAAAGAGTTTGAAAATTTAGAGGAAATAAGTAGTTATTTTGATTAAAAGCTGATAGTTTAAGGGGCTAGAAGAAAAAATTGCTACTGGTTCCGGGTTTAAATGGCAATAAATCATCACTTGCCTAGGTATAAATAAAAATAAATATGGTTTTTGAACCTTGTTGTTGCAACCAACAAAATTAAAATCTTATATGTTGGTTGCTCCAATTCGCACTCGTGCTATGCACTCGTTTAGTCGCTTACGCGGTTCTTCAAACTCATATATTATTTTTACCTAGGCAAGTGATGATTTATTGCCATTTAAACCCGGAACCAGTGGCAATTTTTTCTTCTTTACATAAAATATATTAGGACGGATTTATAGGAGGAAAATTATGGCAAGTATTTTAGAGGTAAAGGGTATTGGAAAAAGGTATCAAAATAAGGACGGTGAGGTTCAAGCTTTAAAAAATGTTAATTTTAGGGTTAAGCCAGGAGAGTTTGTAAGCATTATTGGCCCTAGCGGTTGTGGAAAGTCAACTTTGTTGTCTATTATAGCTGGTTTAGAAGAAAAAAGCGAAGGAGAAATTTACATACAAAATGAGAAAGTTACTGGTGTTTCTCCAAAGATTGGCTATATGCTTCAAAGAGATTGCCTACTTGAGTGGAGAACTATTTTTAGTAATGCTTTATTTGGTCTTGAGGTTAAAGGTAAGAAAAGCAAGGGAAATATAGAGTATGTAGAAAGTTTACTAAAAAAATATAGTTTGTATGATTTTAAAGATAAGTATCCATCAGAGATTTCTGGGGGAATGAGGCAAAGGGCTGCTTTAATTAGGACATTGGCTGTAAAACCTAAAATTTTGTTATTAGATGAAGCATTTTGTGCACTTGATTATCAAACTAGAATAATGGTTACAAATGATATTTATCAAATTTTAAGGCAGGAAAATATTACAGCTTTAATTGTAACACATGATATTTCAGAGGCTATAAGTATGTCAGATAGAGTACTTGTTTTAAGCAAAAGACCAGGAACCATAAAAGATATACACAAAATTGATTTTGATATTTCCCGGGCGTACTCCATTAAACTGCAGAGAGAGTCCTAAATTCAGTCAGTATTTTAATACATTATGGAAGGAGCTTGGAGTAGATGAAAATTAAAAATATATCATTAGAAAGAAAAAAATATTTATCTAAAATAAAAAAACAAAAAATATTTGTATTTATTACCCAAATGTTTATTTTAATAGGATTTCTTGCTATATGGGAGATTTTAGCAAATGCAAATATTATTGATAGCTTTATAACAAGCAAACCAAGTAGAATTTTTAACACATTTATGAATTTATCACAAAATGATTTGTTAAAACATATTTGGGTTACCTCATATGAAACTATAGTACGGATTTCTAATTGGAACTTTTTTGGGAATATTTATTGCAATTTTATTATGGTGGTCTAATTTTTTTGCAAAAGTTTCTGAACCATTTTTGGTTGTTTTAAATAGTTTACCAAAAGTTGCACTTCGGACCAGTTATTATAATTTGGGTAGGGGCAGGAACTCCTGCAATTATTGTTATGGCTGTTGCAATTTCTCTTGTTGTAACCATATTAGAAAATTTAAATGGATTTTTAAAAACTGACAAAGAAGTAATAAAAATGGCAAAAACATTTAATGCAAGTAAATTGCAAGTTTTAACTAAAATAATAATACCCGCAAATATAAGCACATTTATAAATTCATTAAAAGTTAATATTGGACTTTCTTTAGTAGGAGTAATCTCTGGTGAGTTTTTGGTTTCAAAGGCAGGACTTGGCTATTTAATAGTATATGGAGGGCAAGTGTTTAAATTAGATTTGGTAATGACAAGTGTAATTATCTTAGGAATTGTTGCTGGAATTATGTATGAAGCTGTAATTTTACTTGAAAAATTCATCCTAAAAACAAAAAAGTTTAAATAGGGAGGCAAATTTTGAAAAGAAATATTTTTATTGGAATAGTTGTTATTGTAATTGTTATTGTGGCAATTGTTAGTATTACAGTTTTAAAACATAAAAATACAAATAATGATGTAAAAAAAATAAAAGTAAGTGAAGTTACACGTTCTGTTTTTTATGCTCCACAATATGTTGCAATAAATAATGGATATTTTAAGGAAAATGGTATAGAAATTGAATTAACCACTGGGCAAGGTGCGGATTCTGTTATGACATCTGTTTTATCAAATCAAGTAAATATTGGTTTTGCAGGACCAGAAGCTTCAATTTATGTATATAATGAAGGAAAAGAAGACTATTGCCAAGTGTTTGCACAAATGACAAAAAAGGATGGTTCATTTTTAGTTGCAAGAGAAAAAAATGACAATTTTAAATGGCAGGATTTAAAGGGAAAAACCATAATACCTGGAAGAAAAGGTGGGGTTCCATATATGACCTTAGAGTATGTTTTAAGAAAGAATGGTCTAGACCCTAAAAAAGATGTTGTTTTAGATGATAGTATAAAATTTGACTTAATGGCTGGAGCATTTACTAGTGGAACTGCTGACTATGTAACATTATTTGAGCCAACTGCATCTCTTACACAAAATGAAAATAAAGGCTATATTGTTGCTTCTGTTGGAGAGGCTGCAGGAGAAATACCATATACAGCATATTTTGCAAAAAAGAGCTATATAGAAAATAATAAAGAAACTATACAAAAATTTACAAATGCTATATATAAAGGACAAAAATGGGTTAAAGAAAATTCTTCAGAAGACATAGCAAAAGCGGTTCAAAGCTTTTTCCCAGATACAGATATAACATTGCTTTCAAAGGTTATACAAAATTATAAAGATATAGATGCATGGAATGATACTCCTGTTTTAAAAGAAGAATCATTTAATCTTTTACAAGAAGTTATGACTAGTGCAGGCGAACTACAAAAAAAGGCACCATATGATAAAATTGTAAATAATGAATATGCAAATGAAGCAATAAAATAGAGAATGATATTATGTAAAATAAAATGCTTGAAAAATTTGCAAAATACAAAAAAATGTTGTATAATATAAATATGAAGTTACGGCAATTTGCCGGATGATCGCATTTAAGAAAGGACGGGAAAAATTATGTTTAAACCCAGCCAGAATGTAACAGTCAAGGAGGGCTCTATTATGCCCGAAGAAGAAAATCGGATTGCCTCGAAAACCAAAATGCTGAAAGAGGAGATAGTTAGAAATCAGAAAGCATGGGATGAAACTCCATACATAGGAAAAAAACCGAACCTCATATATGGAGTTGTAGGATTCTCTAGCAGCTTAATGGTCTCTAATGAAGAAATGCCGGCAGTCGTAATGATGGCATTGACAAAGCATTTTAACGAAGAAAGTTTCTATGTAGGTGTTCCGGAAACAGAACACATGAGAGTATACAACACACTTTCTTCTGACGAAAGGGAAATTTCGAAGGTAATAAGAAGAGCAAAAGTTTCCTATGGCGAAAATGCAGTATATTTAGTATATTGCAAAAGGGTATAAGAAATATGGGTCTGCATGCAAAAGCATGTATGACCCTTTTTCTTTTTTAAAATATACTTTACAAAAAAATAAAAATATTATAAACTAACAAAAGATAAAAAAATAAAGGTGATAAAAAATGTATTTAAAAAGATTAGAAATGCAGGGATTCAAATCATTTGCTGACAAAACAGTATTAGAATTCATGCCAGGAATAACAAGTGTAATAGGACCAAATGGATCAGGAAAAAGTAATATAGTAGATGCAATAAGATGGATACTACGGAGAACAAAGTATGAAATCACTAAGGGGTTCAAAATCTCAAGACATAATATTTGCTGGAACACAAAACAGAAAATCATTGGGATTTGCTGAAAGTTCGCTTGTATTTGATAATTCTGATGGAACATTACCAATAGAATACACAGAAGTTACTGTAACAAGAAAGCTATATAGAAGCGGAGAAACAGGCTATTTTATAAATAAAGTACCATGTAGATTAAAAGATGTTTTAGAGTTATTTATGGACACAGGAATTGGAAAAGATGGTTATTCTATAATTGGACAAGGAAAAATTGATGAAATATTAAGTAACAAATCAGAAGATAGAAGACATATATTTGAAGAAGCAGCTGGAATTGTAAAATACAGAGCAAGAAAAGCAGAATCAGAGAAAAAATTAGAAAATACAAAATTAAATTTACTTAGAATAAATGACATTTTGGCAGAAATAGAGGCAAATATAGAACCATTAAAGATGCAGGCAGACAAAGCAAAAAAATATTTAAATTTAAGAGAAGAATTAAAAAATATAGAAATTGGTTTATTTATTTTTAATATAGAAAAATATAAAGAAACATTAAACCAAATTGTGCAAGATGAAGACATATTAAAAACAAATTGCAAAGACGAAGAAGGAAGACTAGAAAGAATAAAAAGTTTAAAAGAAGAGCTAAAAAATGAAATAGATGAAATAACAATAAAGATTGAAGAAATGTCAAACTTGGGATTTGAAAGCAAAAAAGAAATAGAAATGCTAAATTCAGACATAAATGTAGCAAATACCAGAATTACAAATAATAATGAAAACTCTAAAAGATATGAAGAAGAAATAAAAGAATTAAACACCAAAATAGAAGAATTGCAAGAAGAAATAAAACAAAAACAAGAAAAAAAGAATAATCTAAGGACAAACAAAGAAAAATTTGAAGAAGAATTAAAAGCAAAAGAAGAAGAATTAGAAAAAATAAGTAGTAAACTATCAAAAAAAGAATTAGAAATAGAAGAACACAAAAAGATAGTTGATGAAGATACAGATAAAAAATATGAATTACAATCATTAATTAGTGCAGAAAATGTAAAATATGAAAATTATGAAAAAAGACAAAAACAAATAAAACAAGAGATTCAATCAAATATTTCAGAGCTAGATAGTACAAGAATTAGAAAAGAAGAAATAGCAAAAGAATTTTATAGTATTGATTCTAAAAAAACAAAAGTTGTAGCTGATTTAGAAAAAATTTCAAATCAAAAAGAAGAAGCAAACAAAAAAATAAAATCTTATGAAAATAATATTAATATTTTAGAAAGTGAAATAAGAGTAAAAGAATCAAGATTAAAATTTTTAATTGAAACTGAAAAAGAAAAAGAAGGTTATGTAAAAAGTGTAAAAGCTTTATTAAATGATTGTGAAAACATAAAAGACCTTGGAAAAGGTATGCATGGAGTTTTAGCAAATGTAATAGAAGTTCCAAAAGAGTATGAAACAGCAATAGAAATGTGCCTTGGAATAAGTCTTCAAAATATTGTTACAGAAACTGAAGAAGATGCAAAAAAATTAGTAGAACATTTAAGAAAAAACAATTTAGGAAGAGCATCATTTTTACCAATTTCATCTGTAAAAGGGAAAAAACTAGATAAAGTAAAGGGAAAAGATAATGGTTTTATTGGAATTGCATCAGATCTTGTAAAATATAGCAAAAAATATGAGCAAATAATACTTAATTTACTTGGTAGAACTGTAGTTGTTGATAACATGAATACAGCAATTAAACTTGCAAAAAACAATAACTATTCATTTAGAATTATAACACTAGAAGGAGATTTAATTAATCCATCTGGAGCAATTACAGGAGGTTCTGTTAGCAAAAAAACAGTAAATATTTTAGGTAGAGGAAGAGAAATAGAAAGCCTAGAAAAACAAATAAAAAAAGAAAAAGAAAAAGTAGAAAAGTTAAAACTAGAAAAAGAGGAATATGAAAACTCTATAGAAGATATTTTAGAGCTTGCACAAAATTTAGAAAAACAATTGCAAGAAATAGAAATAGAATATGCAACAAAAAAACAAAAATTAGAGCTTATAGAAGAAAATATTCAAAAGATTGAAAACAGGCTAAATAAAGTAAAACAAGAAGGACAAGAAATAGAGGAAAATAAGAAAAATTTGGTTACTAAAAAACAAGAATATATTAAGCAAATAGATACATTAACTTGCCAAATAGAAGAATTAAACAAAATAATTACAGAGTTTGCAGAACTTAATAAAGATAACCAAAAATATATAGATGATTTAAATTTTGATATAACAAATTTAAAAATTTCTGTATCATCATTTGACGAAAGTGAAAGTTCTATACAAGAAATAGAAGAAAGAATAAATTTGGACATAGAAAATACTAAAAAAAGTATAGAAAATAAGACAAACCAAATATCTGAAATTAAAGAAAGTAATAAAGAACTTGAAGAAACGATAGAGCAAACAAAACAAAAAATAGAAAAAATTAAGCAAGATGTTAAACAAAGTGGAAATAAAATAGAAGAACTAAAAGGACAAAGAATAGAGAAAAATAAAAAATTAGAAAATCAAGAAGTAGAAATTACAGCTAAATTTAGTGTAATAGAAGACTTAAAATCACAAATAGTAAAAATAGATGTTAAAAAGACAAAACTAGAAGATGATATAAATGGAATAATAAACAAAATGTGGGAAGAATACGAACTTACACCAAACAATGTTGTTGATTATAAAAAACCAGACAATGTGGCATTAACTCAAAAGAAAGTCAATAACTTACGAGCAGATATAAGAGAACTTGGAAGTGTAAATATTGATTCAATAGAAGAATATAAAACATTAAAACAAAGATATGACTTTATGAGTGAACAAAGATGCGATTTAGAAGAAACAATGGCAAAACTTAGAAAAATAATATCTGAAATGACAGTTATAATGAAAGAACAATTTAAAAAACAATTTGAAATTATAAATAAAAATTTTGGAGAAGTATTTAAAGAATTGTTTGGAGGAGGAAATGCAACACTTACACTTGCAGATGAAGATAACATTTTAGAATGTGGAATAGATATTACTGTTCAGCCACCAGGAAAAAAATTGCAAAATATGATGCTTTTATCAGGTGGAGAAAAGGCATTTACAGCAATTGCTCTATTGTTTGCTATATTAAAGATTAATCCTGCACCATTTTGTGTACTGGACGAAATTGAGGCTGCTTTGGATGATGTTAATGTTTTTAGATATGCAGAATATTTAAAGAAATTTTCAAAAAATACACAATTTTTAGTAATTACACATAGAAAAGGTTCAATGGAAGCGGCAGATACAGTTTATGGAGTAACAATGGAGGAAAGTGGAATTTCTAAATTACTTTCAATGAAATTAAAAGAATAAAAAACCGAGTTTTACTCGGTTTTTAATATGCCTTCAATTTTTTCAAAAGATTTTATATAATTAATAAGTTTTTCTTCATAATTGTTTCCAGGGTAATTATTAAATCCAGTTTCTAAAACAATACTTTTTTCATAATTAATGCTTTTTAAATATTTTACACTATCACGTAATTGAGTTATGTAATCACAAGTAGGAGTTATTTCACAGTGATCTTTATTGTTGCAAACATTGTGAATATGGATGTTGTTTAGTTTTTTTAGTTGTAATTTAGATAACTTTGTGTGGTTATGATTATCAAAAATGTCATGTCCTATGTCATATGTGAAATTTACATCATTAAATTCAGATAAAATAGAATCAATTTTATCTACATTAATTCTATAGTGATTGTGGTGATAATTTAGATTTTCCAAAGAGATTGATATATTTAAGTTATTTTCTTTTATGTAGTTAAATATGGTATTTAAAAGATTAATTGTGTTTAATTTTGCTATTTTTAAATTATCATCTTCCTTACTGTGAAATACAATATTAATTTTTTTATTTAATATTTTTGCAAGTTTTCCTACATTTGATAAATATTCTAATAATTCTTCATTTGTACTTATTTTAGGTGCGTGACATTGAAAAATATAGTTATGTTTTATTGAGAATTCTACTGCTTTTTTCATTGTTTCAAAGTCTTTGCTTGCAATTTCTATACCTGCTATTTTATGAGTTTTATCATATTTTTCTATTTTTTCTAGTACCTGTTCTATTGTAAAAATAGGTAATATATGCCATGAAATTGAAATTAAATAGTTCATATTTTGCCTCCAATATTTTGTTTAAATGATAGCATAAATAATAAATGTATGCAATAAAATTTGCAAAAAAATATTTGAAAAATGGGTTGTCAAACACATAAAAATGTGGTAAAATAGCTATGTTTGAAAAAAGCAAAGCTTATTTCAAATCTCTACTTACAGTCAAAATGTAGGTTACAAATCCAAAGGGAGGTGAAAATAATGAATAAATACGAAAGTATTATCATTGTTAATCCAAGTGTAGATGAAGCAGGACTAAAAGCTTTAGAAGAAAAATTTACAGGATTAATAAATGAAAATGGAAAAGTAGAATCAACAGAAAATATGGGTAAAAAAACATTAGCTTATGAAATTAACAAATGTAAAGAAGGAACATACATATTATTTAATTTCGAATCAAAACCAGAAGCTATTGCAGAAATCGAAAGAATCTACAGAATAACAGATGACATTATGAAATTTATAACAGTTAAAAAAGAAGACTAATTTATATTAGCAAATAATCAATTAAATAAAGAAGGGGCCTTTATTTAAAGTAAAGAAAGGTGATAAAACATGAACAAAGTAATTTTAATGGGAAGATTAACAAGAGATCCAGAAACAAGATATACACAAACAAATAATACATTGGTTTCTTCATTTAGCTTAGCAGTAAACAGAAGATTTGCAAGACAAGGTGAAGAAAGACAAGCAGACTTTATAAATATAGTTGCATGGAGTAAACTTGGAGAATTTTGTAGTAAATACTTTAAGAAAGGTCAACAAGTAGGTATTATAGGAAGAATACAAACAAGAACTTGGGACGATGATCAAGGAACAAAACACTATGTTACAGAAGTTGTAGCAGAAGAAGCTTATTTTGCAGATAGCAAAAGAGAGCAAGAAGTTGGAAATAATGATTTTGAAAATACATTTGGAACAACTGCTCCTGGAAGCATGGGATCAGATTTTGAAGTATCTTCAAGTACAGACGACCTACCATTTTAATCTTAAGGGGGGAAAATATAATGGCAGATAAAAAACAAAATAAGAGAAATAATAAAAATTATGATGAGGATTACAATCCAAGATTCAGAAAACAAAGAAAAAAAGTATGTGTACTTTGCAGTGATAAAAACTTTGTTTTAGATTACAAAAATCCAGAACAATTAAAGAAATTTATTAATGATAAAGGTAAAATATTACCTAGAAGAAATACAGGTGCATGTGCAAAACATCAAAGAGATATAACATTAGCTGTTAAAAGAGCAAGACACATTGCTTTATTACCATACAGCCAAAACTAATAAAAGTTGGGGAAACCCAACTTTTATTAGTTTTTTAGAAAATAGATTTACTTGATATTTCTCTGAATTTATAGTAAAATAGAACCAAATAAAAATTGGAGGAAAAGCCAGTGAGAGAAGAAAATATAATAGCTTTATCAAAAAAAGTGGAAGAAAAAATACAAGAACAATTTAAAAATGTAGATAATATATGTCAAATAAATAGTTTAAAAGTAATAAAAGCATTTCAAGAAGCAAATTTATCAGAAATGCATTTAAATTCAGCAACAGGTTATGGAATAGATGAACCTGGAAGAAACAAAATAGAAGAAATATATGCAAAAGTTTTTAAAGCAGAAGATAGTTTAGTTAGAGCACAGTTAATATCAGGAACACATGCGCTTGCAATTACGTTATCTGGACTATTATACCCAAATGATACAATGATTAGCATAACAGGAGCGCCATATGATACATTAAAAACAGTAATAGGAATAGGAGAAAATCCAAATAAAAGTTCATTAAAAGCATATGGAATAAAATATGAACAAATAGAGTTACAAAACAATGATTTTGATATTGAAAAAATAACAAAAAGGTTATCAAAAAAAGATGTAAAATTAGTAGAAATCCAAAGATCAAGAGGGTATTCTACAAGGAAAAGTTTAGAAATTTGTAAAATAGAAAATGTAATTAAAGAAATTAGAAAAGTCAATAAAGATGTAATAATAATGGTTGACAATTGTTACGGAGAATTTGTAGAAGAAAAAGAGCCAATAGAAGTTGGTGCAGATATAGCAGTAGGGTCACTTATGAAAAATTTAGGTGCAGGAATTGCAACAAGTGGAGCATATATAGTTGGTAAAAGAGAACTTGTAGAAATGTGTGCCCAAAGGCTTACAGCACCAGGAATAGGAAAAGAAATAGGTCCATCACTAAATCAAAACACATTATTTTTAAAAGGTTTGTTTTTTGCACCTAGTGTAGTTGCAAGTAGCCTAAAAACAGCAATATTTGCAAGTGCAATTTTAGAAGAGTTGGGTTATAATGTAGAACCAAAATGGAATGAAAAAAGAGCTGATATTGTTCAAACAATAAGTTTAGGAAGTGCAGATAAATTAATAAAATTTTGTCAGGGAATTCAAAAAGGTTCACCAATAGATTCAAATGTTATACCTGAGCCAGGAGACATGGGAGGGTATGATGATAAAATAATTATGGCAGCAGGAACATTTACACAGGGTTCCACAATTGAACTAAGTTGTGATGGACCTTTAAGAGAACCTTATATTGCATATATGCAAGGTGGACTTACATATGAATACGGAAAATATGGAATTTTAAAAGCAATTCAAGAGATGGAGAAAATATGAAAGTAATAGTTATTGGTGGAGGACCAGCTGGCATGATGGCTGCAATATCTTCTGCAGAAAATGGAAATGAAGTAATTTTAATTGAAAAAATGCAAACTTTAGGAAGAAAACTTTTAATAACGGGAAAAGGAAGATGTAATATTACATCTTCTTTAGACATGGAAGAATTTATAAAAAATACTCCTGGAAATGGTATGTTTTTATATAGTTCATTTAGAAACTATACAAATAAAGATATAATAAATTTTTTAAAAGAGCAAGGATTGGAAGTTAAAGAAGAAAGAGGAAATAGAGTATTTCCAATAACAGACAAATCACAAGATGTTTTAAAATGTTTTACTAAAAAATTAAAGCAATTTAATGTTAAAATCTTGCTAAATACTAAAGTAGATGAAATTATTGTAGATGAAAGCAATAATGTAAAGGCAGTAAAATGCAATAATGAAATTATTAGTGCAAATAAGATTATTCTTGCAACAGGAGGTAAAAGCTACCCACTAACAGGCTCAACAGGAGATGGCTATGAAATGGTAAAAAAACTTGGACATACAATTACAAAAATAAAGCCTTCATTAGTACCATTAGAGACATATGAAAACACAAAAGAGCTTCAAGGATTAAGCTTAAAAAATATAGAAATAAATTTAATAGATAAAACTAAAAACAAGGTAATATATAATGACTTTGGAGAAATGCTTTTTACTCATTTTGGTGTTTCAGGACCTGTTATTTTAAGTTTATCATCACATTTAGTAAGGTACAAAAAACAAGAAGAACTATTAAAAAATAGAAATATAATATTACAAATAGATTTAAAACCAGCTCTTACAGAAGAAAAATTAGATTCAAGAATACTTAGGGACTTTGAAGAATTTAAAAATAAACAATTTAAAAATAGCTTAGATAAATTGTTGCCACAAAAATTAATACCAATTATTATAGAAAAAAGTAGAATTAACCCAAATAAGAAAGTAAATGAAATAAAAAAGGAAGAAAGAAAAGAACTTGTAAAAATTTTGAAGCATTTAGAATTTACAATAAAAGCTTTTAGACCAATAGAAGAGGCAATAGTTACAAGTGGAGGGGTTAATATAAAGGAAATTAATCCTAAAACAATGGAATCTAAAATAATAAATGGTTTATATTTTGCAGGAGAAATTATAGATGTAGATAGTTATACTGGTGGATTTAATTTACAAATTGCATATTCTACAGGTTATACTGCTGGAAAAGAATAAAAGGAGAAAAATGGAAGAGTTTGTTACTATTGAAGAAAATGTAGATTATACTTTAACTGAAAAAAAATCAAAATTTATAGCAAATTTAATAAGGGTAAATAGTAAAGAAGAAGCTGAAAATGAGATAAAAAAATTTAAAAAAAATTACTATGATGCAAGACACAATTGCTTTGCATATAGGGTAATTGAAAATAATCATATTGTAGAAAAGGCTAGTGATGATGGAGAACCATCTGGAACTGCTGGTGCACCAATGCTTAATATTTTACAAAAAAATGAATTATGTAATATTTTGGTTGTTGTAACAAGATATTTTGGAGGCATTTTACTTGGTACAGGAGGGCTTGTTAGGGCATATTCTGATTCTTTAATAAATGCAATTAAAATTGCAAAAAAACAAGCTAAAATATTAGGATGTGAAATGTTTGTAGAATTAGAGTATACGGAATTTGAAAAATTTAAATACTACTGTAGAAAAAACAATATTGCTATAAAAAATGTTAATTATTTAGATAATGTTACATGTAATTTGGAGTTGGAAGAGGACAAAAAAGCTAAACTAATGGAAGATTATAACAATAAAAGTATTAATTTAAGAGATATAAAATTTTTAGATAAAAAATTAATATCTAAAAGTATAATAAAATAGTATTTTTATGGAAAATTGGAAAAAATTTACAATTTTTTATTGCAAAACACTTGAAAAACTTCTATAATCGTAAATGTCGATGACAAATATTTAAAATATTTTAGGAGGAAAAAAGTGAAAGAGAAAGTTACAGTTTTAATTGCAGATGACAATCAAGAGTTTAGCAAAACATTATCATCATATTTAGAATTACAACCAGATATGGAAGTTATAGGAATGGCAAGAGATGGAAATGAAGCCATAGAGATGATTACAAATACTAACCCAGATGTTGTATTATTAGATGTTATAATGCCACATTTAGATGGATTAGGAGTTTTAGAAAATGTTAATCTTATAAAGCTTGAAAAAAGACCAATGTTTATTATGTTATCAGCAGTTGGACAAGATAAAATAACTGGTCAAGCAATTGGTTTAGGAGCAGAATATTATGTTGTAAAACCATTTGATATTGAGTTATTAATTAAAAGAATAAGAGAACTTAAATTTTATAAACCAAGTCAAAAAAATAATTTTGTAGGAAGAGAAATAAAACCACAATATATAGAAATATCAAATGTAGATACAAAAACTGAAGAACATTTAGAGGCTTTAGTTACAAATTTAATACATGAAGTTGGTGTTCCAGCACATATAAAAGGTTACCAATATTTAAGAGAAGCAATTATGATGGTTGTAAATGATATAGATGTAATAAATCAAATTACTAAAAGCTTATATCCACAAATAGCTAGAAAATATTCTACAACACCAAGCCGTGTAGAACGTGCTATTCGCCATGCTATAGAGGTTGCATGGGGAAGAGGCCAACAAGAAGCAGTTGAAAATATTTTTGGCTATACGATTTCAGCAAGCAAAGGAAAGCCAACAAATTCAGAATTTATTGCAATGATTGCAGATAAATTACGCTTAGAACTAAAGAGTGCGTAAAAATAACGTGTAAACCCAGAGTGTCAATTATTACAAAAAACTAATTAATTAATATTACATTTTAATGATAATATGTATAAAACGAATTAATTGTAAAATTTTAGTCTGTTCGGTTGAATAACACATAAAAATGTTGTAATATAATTGCAACCTTTTCAAAGTCAGAAAGGTAAGTCTTTTACTAAAGGACGGAAAGGGGGGCAAATAATATGACACAACCTGAACTTATTCTAAAGTTGATTGAGCAATTAATGGCAGAAAGAGAAAAAAACATCAAGCTTCAATCACAATTAGAAGAATACAAAAAAGGTAAAGACTAAAAGTGTCATTACATAGTCGAAGTGAGGAAGTTGTTACGAGGCTTCCTTGCTTTTTTTGAGCATAAAAAAAGTATGTGCAGTTACGATACACATACAAGCAAACAATATACACAACCTGAACTAAGGTACATTGTCTAATGTAACTATATAATAACACCTTTTTTTTTATTTGTCAAATGAAAATTTTAAAAATATAGTTAACAAAATTGACTAGAGTAAAAAAATACCATCTATAAAACAAAATATATTGCTAAGTAATTAAAAATAATATATAATAATAAAAAATCAAAAGAAAAGGAATGATAAAATGAGACCTATACCCATTGAAAGTGTAGGAAAAATAGAGAGAAAGCTACACTCTAGTAAAATAAAAAAAGATTCGCAAAAAGCAGTAACATTAATAGCACTAGTAGTTACAATAGTTACATTATTAATACTTGCAGGAGTAACAATTGCAACATTAACAGGAGAAAATGGAATAATAACAAAAGCAAAGCAAGCCAAAGAAAATCAAGAAGAGGCAGAGTTGTATGAAAAAATACAGTTAATACTAGCAGATGCAGCAGCACAAAACAAAATAGAAAAAGTTGATCAAGAGCAAACAAAAAGTTATATAGCTCAAAAATTTTCGGATGAAAAGCTGCAAGCTGTAATAGAATCATATGAAGAGGGTTTTGTAATAACATATGGAATATATACCAAAAAATACTTTATCTAGATTCTAGCTTAAACGAAATAAAAACAGAATTAGCAGTAGTTGGAAATACCGAAGACTGGGAATATGATTTAATTGACGATAATTCTGCAGTACTTACAAGATACAAAAAAGAAATATCAGGGAATTTTGACATACCAAATATAATAGATGGCCATTTAGTAACAGGACTAGGAGATGATTTGTTTAATAGTGCAACAAAGATGACAAGCATGAAATTACCAGAAGGATTAACTACAATTGGAGCAAGAACATTTTTAAATTGTAGTTCGTTACAATGGGAAGTTGTTTTTCCAAAGACATTAGAAACAGTTGGAGATAGTGCGTTTTATGGCTGTAGCAAAATAAGTCGGAAATTTAGATAAAATAATGTCTTATAATGTTAAATATGGAAAAGGCGTATTTATGAAATGTAGTAATTTAACAGGAGACATAAACTACTTAATGGGAATGTTAAACGAAGAAGAAACAGTAATTAGTGAGAGTTTATTTAGTGGTTTTAGTGGAGCAACAGGAGCACTTGTAATACCAGAAAGAATAACAAAAATAGAAAATAATGCATTTTATGGATGTTCAGGGATAACAAGTATAACATTTGAAAGTGATAAAAACTTAAAAAGTATAGGAAATAATGCATTTTATGAATGCTCAGGATTAACAGGAACATTATCTATACCAAATAGTGTAGAACAGATTGGAGAAAATGCTTTCTATTACAACTATAGAATCAAAGAGTTAAATTTACCATCTTCATTATCGAAATTAGGACAGAGTGCATTTTACGATTGTTCTAATATATCGGGAACAATTACAATTAGTAAAGATTTAGCCAAAATAGAGTCATGTACTTTTAAAGGCTGCGAAAATATAGAAAATGTTGTATTTAATAGTGAGGCTAATAAAGGAGTGACTGTAATAGACGATGAGGCGTTTAGTGGTTGTTCGTTATTGAAAAATGTAAATTTGTCAAATACACTAACTCAATTAGGAGGGTATTCATTTTATAATTGTAACAGTATTGAAAATATTTATTTGCCAAATTCTGTTACTAATATTAATAATAATTCATTTTCTGGTTGCACAAATTTAAATATAACGAATTGGTCTGAAAATTTAAATAAAATAGATACAAATGCTTTTTTAAAATGTAAAAATCTTAAAAGATTACCAAATAAAAGTAAGTTAACATTTATAGGAGAAAGTGCTTTTTCTGGCTGTACGTTAATTGGAAGTGAAGGGGAAAATGATATTATAACATGGCTAGAAAGTTCGATTATCACATCTATTGAAAATAGTTGTTTTTATAATTGTAGTCAATTAACAGGGGATTATTTAGGAACAATAACAAACCAAAATAAAGTTAAAATTGTAATAAATGGATCTCCATTTGTGGGTACAAATGTAAAATTTACAAAAGTATTAAATTTAGAAGGAAAAACAAGTATAGCAGCTAACGAATATGCAGGTGTTACAAAATTTGTAGATAATTCGGGAACAGAAATAACAAAAATAACTATTCCAGATACTATAAAAACTATAGGAAGTGGAGCTTTTTCAGGTTGTACAACAATTGCACAAATAGATATTTCTAATAATGTAACTAGTATTGGGACATCGGCATTTCAAAATTGCACAAAATTAAATAAAATTAATTTGCCTGTAAATACTTCTTATAAGTCTATAGGGGATAGTTTGTTTTTTGGGTGTACAAGTTTAGAAAACATAGAAATTCCTAAATATGTAACTTCAATTGGAGTTAATGCATTACGTGGCTGTAATATTATAACTTTAAATATACCTGGCAATGTAAAAAATATAGGTAATTATGCTTTTTATAGCAATAAAAATTTAGAATCTTTAACATTAAATGATGGTATAGAAACAATTGGAGAACAGATTGTAACTGATTCTATATTAACGGAAATTGTAATTCCTGATTCTGTTACAAGCTTAGGAAGAGCAACATTTTATGGTTGTAAGAAATTAAAAAAAGTAACAATAGGTAGTGGAATTACAATAACTCCAGGAGTAATGTTGCAAAGTTGTGATGATATAGAGGAAGTAATAATAAAAGGAAATATAACAGAAATAGGAAAAAACTCATTTTATGGCCTAACAAAATTAAAAACGCTAAAAATAAATTGGCAAAGTATAACAAAAATAAATTCTAGTGCTTTTGCATATTGTACACAATTAACAGGAAACGTAAAGCTTAATTCAGCATGCTCAGTTGCAGAAAGTGCATTCCAAGGATGCCCACTAAATGTAAGTAAATAAAAAATAAAAACCTAAGCTAAAAACTTAGGTTTTTTGTTATATTTAATTATTTTGTTTCGTTTCCTTTATATAAGAATGGGTAGATGGCAGAAATAACTGCACCAATCCATAATAACCAGAAACCAATTCCATAACTAATATTGGCAAGTGAAGCATATGAACCTAATTGTCCAATTGCACTAGATTTACCAGATATTAATACAATAAGTAGAATAACTACTATTGCTGTAGGAATTAATGTGAATTTTTGGTTTGATAATTTTTTCATAAAAGCAACTTTTTCTGATAATTTGTCAGCAAAAATAATTAATAAGTTAATAACAGCTAGTATTAAAACAAATATTCCGTCACCTTGGATATATGACATAGATTGACTTTGTGATATACCAAATAATGAAACAGTTACAGTTAAAACTGGTAAAAATACAGCTACAGCTAATATTAAGTTTCCAATTATTCCTAATATTTTAGTTCCTTTTATTTTTTCCATAAACTTATCCATAATTCATCCTCCTTTGAAGGTAGTATATAAAATATAATAAAAAAAGTCAATATAAAGTCGAAAAATATAAGAAAATGTAATGTAAAAATTTATTAAATTCATAATTACAAATAACGGATTGTAATAAAAAGTTAAAAATTTTAAAAAATTTATAAAAAATACTTGCAAAATAAAAAAAGTTATATTACAATCAAATAAAAGTGGAGCAAAGTGGAACAAAGTGGTGAATTGGTGGAAGGAAGTGAAATTAATTGCTAATTGGTGAATACGAGCATTCTCTAGATGTTAAAGGCAGATTAATAATGCCTGCTAAATTAAGACAAGACATGGGAGAAAAATTCATCGTAACAAAAGGGTTAGATGGATGTTTATTTGCGTTTTCACAAAATGAGTGGTTAAATTTCGAAGCTAAATTGAAAGCACTTCCATTATCAGACAAAAATGCAAGAAACTTTGTAAGATTTTTCTTATCTGGAGCAACAGAATGTGAAATAGATAAGCAAGGTAGATTTTTAATACCAAATAATTTAAGAAATGCAGCTAACCTAGAAAAGGAAGCAGTAATAATTGGTGTTGGAACAAGACTTGAAATTTGGAATAAAGAAACATGGCAAAAATGTGATGATAACATTTCAGCTGATGAAATTGCACAAAACATGACAATGCTAGGTATATAACTTGCAAAAGTTTATATAAAAAACTAAAGATAAATTAACAAAAGAAAATATATTAAAAACACAAAAGATAAAAATGCAAAAGAAAACTTTGCAAAAGATAAATAGTAAGAATACAAAAGATAAAGTTATAAATGTAAAAAGTTGCAAAAGAAAATTTTACAAAAGATTTTAAAATTCAAAAGAGGATTTTACAAAAGAATTTGTATGTTTTCAAAAGATAAATTAACACAAAAGAACAATTAAAATACATATGATATAATGCAGCTGGTAATTTGAATTTTTTTACCAGCTGCATGAGTATTATAAACTAAGAGGTGTTAAATTGGAATTTAAGCATAAACCTGTAATGCTTGATGAGTGTATAAATGGACTAAATATAAAACCAGATGGCATATATGTAGATGGAACACTTGGCGGAGCAGGGCACAGTAAACAAATAGTAAAAAAATTAAATGAAAATGGAATATTAATAGGAATAGACAGAGATGAAGAAGCACTAAAAGCTGCAAAAGAAAATTTAAAAGATTTTCAAAATGTAATTTATGTTCATAATAATCATGATAATATAAAAGAAATTTTAAGCAATTTGCAAATTGAAAAGGTAGATGGTATTTTGCTAGATTTAGGAGTTTCGTCATACCAATTAGATGAAAGAAATAGAGGGTTTAGCTATCTTGGTGAAAATGAACTTGATATGAGAATGGACAAAACCCAAAGTTTAACAGCAAAAGACGTAGTAAATAGTTATGAAGAACAAAAATTGGCCAATATTATATATGAATATGGAGAAGAAAAGTTTTCAAGACAAATTGCAAAAAATATATGTATGTACAGAAAAGAAAAACAAATTAGCACTACAAAACAATTGGTAGAAATAATAGAAAAATCAATTCCGGGATTTGCCAAGAAAGATGGACATCCGGCAAAAAGAACTTTTCAAGCAATTAGAATTGAAGTAAATGATGAAATAAAGCCATTGTATAATACGGTAAAAAACTGTATTGATGTGTTAAAGCCAGGCGGAAGACTTTGTATAATAACATTTCATTCATTAGAAGATAGGGCAGTAAAAAATGCATATATAGAAGCTAGTGGGAAATGTACATGTCCAAGTGATTTGCCATATTGTGTATGTGGAGCAAAAAAAGAAGGAAAAATAATAACTAAAAAACCTATAATAGCAACAAAAGATGAACAAGAAGAAAATACAAGATCAAAAAGTGCAAAACTTAGAATTTTTGAAAAAATATAAAAATAAAAAAGTACAAAGGAGGTGAGTAACTTATGGCAAGAGGTCTATACCAGTATGAGACAAGCCCTAGAAAGTTAGAGCCATCATATAAACCAAGAAAAAAACAAAGTATAAAAGTATTAGAAAATCCTAAAGCAAATAAAAAAACATTGCAAAGTCAAAAGAAAAGACAAACAAAAATGACATTAACAATAGTTGCAATATTTGCAGTTCTTCTTACCATAAGTTACAGAAACTCACAAATAAATGAAAAGTTTAATAAAGTTCAGACTCTAAAAAGAGAATTATCATCACTTCAAAAAGAGAATGAACAATTAAAAGTTACAATAGAAAATAGTTTAAGTTCAAATTATATTGAACAACAAGCAAAAGAAAAATTAGGAATGAAAAAATTAACCAATAAACAAACTGTTTATGTTACATTACCTAAAAAAGATTATGTGGAATCACCATCTGAAAAGGTTATTACTAAGGAAGAAAAAAATTGGTTTGAGAGTTTGGTAGATAAAATATTTAATAAATAAAATTGAATAAAATAAAACACTTCTAATAAATATTATTAGAGGTGTTTTTATGATATCAATTAAATTGTCTGGAAAGAAAAAGATGAGAAATTCCTTGTTTGTTGCATTATTAATATTTATTTTATTAATAATAAGAGTTGGTTATATTCAATTTGTACAAGGAAAAGAATTGCAAGAACTTGCTTATGAACAACAAACATTAGACAGAAATATAAACCCTAAAAGAGGGACTATTTATGATGCAACAGGCAAGAATATTTTGGCTGTGAGCAGTACAGTGGAAACTATAACGGTTAACCCAGGAAATATTGATAAAAAGGACAAAGAAAAAGTTGCAAAGGCTTTGGCAGATATTTTTGAGCTAGATTATGATAAAGTCTTAAAAAAGGTTAGTAAAAGGAGTTCTATTGAAACTATTGCTAAAAAAGTTGATAAAGAAAAGGCAAATGAACTAAGAGTTTGGCTTCAAAATAATAATATTTCAGTTGGGGTAAATATAGATGAAGATACAAAAAGGTATTATCCATACAGTAATCTTGCATCACAGTTTATAGGTTTTTGTGGTAGTGATAATCAGGGTTTAGATGGAATAGAGGCAAAATATGATAGTGAGTTAAAAGGTTCAAAAGGAGCTATAAAAAGGCATGCAGATGCAAAAGGCGGTGAAATAGGGACTGAGGGAGAAAATTATGTTGCAGCAATTGATGGAAATAGTTTAGTACTTTCTATTGATTTATCTATTCAGTCTATTGCTGAAAAATATTTAAAAGAGGCATGTATAGACAATAAGTGTACAGATGGTGGAAATATTGTTGTTATGAATCCCAAAACTGGGGATGTTTTGGCAATGGCAACATATCCAAATTATAATTTAAATGATCCATATGCAGCATATACTGATGAATTAAAATCTGTGTGGGACACATTAGAACAAAGTGAAAAAACAAAAAATTTGCAGGCAGTGTGGAGAAATAAGGCAATAGCAGACACATATGAACCAGGCTCTGTATTTAAATTAATAACAGCTTCTGCGTCATTAGAAGAGCATATAACAGATACTGATAATAGTGGAGAATTTTGCTGTACAGGTGGAATTGAAGTTGCAGGCGTTAGAATTAAATGTTGGAGATATTATAGACCACATGGAGCAGAAAGTTTGAGGCAAGCATTAATGAATTCTTGTAACCCAGTATTTATTGGGCTTGGACAAAAATTAGGGGTTGAAAAATATTATAGTTATTTAGAAAAATTTGGACTTTTAAGTAAAACTGGAATAAATTTACCAGGTGAGGCAAAAGGAATATTTTTAGCAAAGGAAAAGGCGCGGACCTGTAGAACTTGCTACAATAAGTTTTGGGCAAAGATTTGAAATAACACCAATACAGCTTGCGACAGCAGTTTCTAGTATTGCAAATGGAGGAACAAAAATAAAACCTAGAGTTGTTAAACAAATTATTAATAGCCAAACAGGAGAGGTTAAAGATATGCCAGTGGAAACTACAGGAACAGTAATTTCAAAAGAAACTTCTCAAAAAGTTCTTAGTATGATGGAGTCTGTAGTTAGTGAAGGGACTGGTAAAAATGCAAGAGTTGCAGGATATAGAATAGGTGGCAAAACAGGTACATCGGAAGATGGTGTTAATACTAATAAGTATGTTACATCTTTTTGCGGTGTTGCTCCAATAGATGATCCTCAAGTTGTTGTTTTGGTAACTTTATATAATCCAACAGGTGAGGGAGGACACCAAGGAGGTGGTGTTGCAGCACCTGTTGGTGGACAGATATTTAGCGAGGTTTTACCATATTTAGAGGTTAACCAAGGAAACGAAGAAGAAGTAGAAATAAAAGAGGAAGTTGTAACTCCTGATGTATTAGGAAAAACATTAGAAGAGGCAAATAAAATATTAAAAGAACAAGGATTAGAAATGGTTATAAATAATGAAACAGAAGAAATTGATAAAACACAATTAACAGTAAAAAGTCAAGTTCCACAAACAGGAATAAAAATCTATAAAGGAAATAAGGTATATATAGACTATTAAAAATAAAATTGCAAAAGTACTTAATTGTAAGATGTAATTAAGTACTTTTGTTTTTTAATTAAAACGGCACTTGAATATTTTTTACATTTATATTATAATGCATAATGTATAAAAAACAACAAAATATGACAATTGTAAAAAATAAAATTCGGGGGAAGAAATGATAAATTTACTTTTATGTGGAAATAAAAAAGTATTTGATGGAGCACTAACTGAGTTAATATCAATTACCAATAGAACCAAAGAAATTATTAATTGCTATATATTTACTATGGATGCATCAAGAATAAAACCAGAATATGTGCCAATAGAAAATAAGCAAATAGACTTTTTAAATAAAGTAATACAGAAAAAAAATAAAGAAAACAAAGTAACAAAAGTTGATGTTACTAATCTTTATGAACAAGAATTTTTAAATTGTAAAAATGAAAGTGCATATTGCACCCCATATACTTTGCTTAGATTACTAGCAGATATGGTTCCTAATATTCCTGATAAATTATTATATTTAGACATAGATATGATGATAGGAGACGACCTTTCTAAACTATATAATATAGATGTTTCAGAATATGAATATGCAGCTGTAAAAGAAAAATATGGAAGTATATTTATAAGACCAGATTATATAAATGCAGGAATGTTATTAATGAACATGAAAAAAATAAAAGAAACAAAATTGTTAGAAAAAGCAAGAAATTTAATAAAAAGTAAAAAAATGCTTTTTGCAGATCAAGATGCAATTTTTAGGTCAACAAGCAAAAAAATGTTAATACCTCGAAAATATAATGAACAATCAAAATTTAATAGAAAAGATACAGTAGTATGTCATTTTTGCAAAAGAATGTTATGGTTTCCATATCCACATACAGAAAATTATAAACAATGGAATGTTGAGCAAGTGCATACAGTTTTAAAATGTCATGCATTTGATGAAGATTTAGAAGAATATTTAAAATTAAAAAAAGAATATGAAAACAATAAAAGGGGAGAATAAAAAATGAAAGAAAATTTAAATACAATACCAATATTTTTTACGGTTGATGATAAATATGTACCTTTTTTAGCTGTAGCATTACAATCATTAATAGAAAATTCGTCAGAAAAAAATTATTATTTAATAAAAATATTGTATACAAGTATAACTGAAGAAAATCAAGAGAAAATAAAAAAGTATGAAAAAGAAAATGTAAACATAGAATTTGTAGATTTAAATTATTATATAAATAAAATAAAAAATAAATTATATACAAGAGACTATTATTCTGTAACAACATATTTTAGACTATTTATACCAAATTTATACCCACAATATAATAAAGCATTATATTTAGACTGTGATATAGTTCTTCTTGCAGATGTTGCTGAGTTATATAATATAGATATGGGGGATAATTTAGTTGCTGCTGCTCCAGATGATGTAATACAAAAAATAGAAGTATTTCAAGAATATGCAGAAAAAGTAGTAGGAGTTGCAGACTATAGAAATTACTTTAATGCAGGAGTTCTTTTAATGAACTTAGATGAACTTAGAAAGTTCGATTTTCAAGAAAAATTTTTATATTCATTAGAAAAAATAAAATTTGCTGTTGCACAAGACCAAGATTACTTAAACAGACTATGCAAAGGAAGAGTAAAAATTATAAGCAATGTATGGGATAAAATGCCAATTTCAAATGATACAGATGCAAATGATTTAAAATTAATACATTATAATTTGGCATTTAAACCATGGCATTTTGAAGATATACTTTATAAAGAATATTTTTGGGAGTATGCAAAAAAGACAGAATTTTTTGATGAAATAATAAAAATTAGAGATAACTACACAGAAGAAGACAGATTTAATGACAAAGAAGGAGACAAAAAGTTAAGGGAACTTGCACAAAAAGAATGTGATTGTGTAGGAGACGATAGGAAAAATAGGAGAACATAAATGATGGAAAAGCAAACAAATCCAAATATTCAAAAGTCAGAAGAAAGATTAAAAATAATAGAAAAAATAAAACAATACGAAAAAGAAGGAAAATTTGACCAAGATGTAGAAGATGATCCACCAACAATTACTCTAACACCAGAAAAAGTAGATTATTTGAATGAAAAACTTACAAGTAAAGCAAAAAATAGATTTGCAAATAGAATTGGTGAAAGATTTTTAAATGAAATAATAGAAAACAAGCAATTAATTGTAAAAGAAATAAGGGGATTAGAAAATATGGAAGGTTTAGAAAGTGGAGCATTAATTACATGCAACCACTTTAATCCTTTTGACTCATTTGCTGTAGAAGAAGCATTTAGAAATGCCAAACTTAATAAAAAACAAAAACTTTTTATAGTTTTAAGAGAGGGAAATTATACTAATTTTCCTGGATTTTATGGATTTTTGTTTAGAAATTGTAATACATTACCACTAAGCTCAAATAAAAGAACAATGGTAAAATTTATGGAGGCAGCTGACATAATTTTACAAAGAGGAGATTTTATATTAATATTTCCAGAACAAAGCATGTGGTGGAATTACAAAAAACCGAAGCCATTAAAAATTGGAGCATATAAAATAGCTGCAAGAAATAATGTACCAATACTTCCTATATTTATAACAATGGAAGATAGTAATGTAATGGGAGAAGATGGTTTTTATGTTCAAGAATATACAGTAAATATTGGAAAACCAATATTCCCAGATGAGAATTTGACAGAAAAAGAAAATTTAGAAATTATGAAAGAAAAAAATGCTAAGGTCTGGAAAGAAATATATGAGGATTTCTATAAAAAGCCATTAGAATATACAACAATAAAGCAGGAAAAAGTATGAAAGAACAAAAAATAATTTATTATAAAGATGAATTAAATGATGAATTTTCAAAAGCAAAAATTAAGCCAAGAGTAATAGATGAAAATTATATATATATTCACAAAAATCCATTATGGAATATAGCATCTTTTTTAGTGCAAAATGTATTTAGTGTTCCTATAAAAGTATTATATTCTAAGTTTAAATTTAGAATAAAATATGTAGGAAAAGAAAAATTAAAGAAATATAAAAAACAAGGGTATTTTATATATGGAAATCACACGCAACCATTTGCAGATACATTTATACCAAGTATGGCAATGTACCCTAAAAGGAATTTTTTTATAGTAAATCCAGAAAATGTATCTATAAAGCCATTTGGAACGCTGATACAAATGCTAGGAGCAATGCCAATACCAACTAAAAAAAATGCAATGAAAAATTTTTTAGAAGCAATTGAAGAAAAAATAAAAAAGAATTATTCAGTAACAATATACCCAGAAGCCCATATTTGGCCATATTATACAAAAATAAGACCATTTAAATCAGTTTCATTTAAATATCCGGTAACACTAGACAAACCATCATTTTGTATAACAAATACCTATCAAAGCTATGGAAAAAACAATGATAAAGTAAAAATTGTATCTTATATAGATGGACCATTTTTTCCAAATAAAGAATTAACTTTAAATCAGGCAAAACAAGAACTTAGAGACCAAATATATAATGCAATGTGCAAAAGAAGTGAAAATTGCAATATTGAGGTAATTAAATATAGACAATGGGACGGGGATTTTGTCTAAGCTTTTTATAAAAATCATATTAATAAAAAAGAATAAAATTAAAGTCTTTTAATAAATATTATTAAGGGACTTTTTTTGATTTTAGTCTATACAAAATGGCAAATTAGTTATATAATATGAAAAAATTGGAAGGATTGATAATATGAAATTAAAAAATATATTACAAGGTTTAGAAAATTTAAAATTAAAAGGTGATTTAGATTTAGAAATAGAAGGAATAGAAAGCAATTCTAAAAATGTAAAACCAGGTTTTTTGTTTATTGCTATAAAAGGGTTTTCTGTTGATGGACATAAATATATAAATAATGCTATAGAAAATGGGGCTAGATGTGTAATGGTAGAAGAAGGGTGTGATTTAAAAGAATTAAATATACCTAAAGATGTTGCTGTTGTAATGGCAAAAGATACAAGAGAGGCTTTAGCAGTTTCATCTGCAAACTTCTACAAAAATCCTTCAAAAAAATTTAAATTGATAGGTGTAACTGGAACAAAAGGTAAAACAACAACAACTTTTATGATTAAAGAGATATTAGAAAAAGCTGGGAAAAAAGTTGGATTAATAGGGACAATTGCAACATATATAAATGGAAAAAAATTAAAAGATAGTGATAGAACAACACCAGAAAGTTTAGAATTACAACAATTATTTAACCAAATGGTAGAAGAAGGCGTAGAATATGTTGTAATGGAAGTTTCTTCACAAAGCTTAAAATTACATAGAGTAGATGCATGTGATTTTGATATTGTTTTATTTACTAATTTTTCAGAAGATCACATTAGTGAAAAAGAACATCCAAATATGCAAGACTATTTTGAGTCAAAATTAAAACTATTTAAAATGTGTAAAACAGGAATAGTAAATACAGACGATTTACATGGAGCAAAAATACCAAATATGTTTAAAGAAAATGATATTACTACATATGGAATTGATAATTTTGCAAATGTAACTGCAAAAGATATAACTGTTACAAATTTATATGTTGATTTTAAAGTAAAAATAACAGATAGAAATGAAAGAATAAAAGTTGGAATTCCTGGTAGATTTAGTGTATATAATTCTTTAGCTGCTATATGCGTTGCAAAAAAATTAGGCATATCACCTGAAGTTATAAAAGAAGCATTGTTAGAAGTAAGAGTTCCTGGAAGATCAGAACTTGTAGACAATAAAATGGAATTGCCAATAATGATAGATTATGCTCATTCACCAGAGAGTTTGCAAAATATTTTACAGGCAGTAAAAAGTTATACTAGAGGAAAAGTAATATCTGTATTTGGATGTGGTGGAGATAGAGACAGTGGAAAAAGACCAATAATGGGTGAAATATCAGGAAGAATAGCAGATTTTACAATAATAACATCAGATAATCCAAGAACAGAAGATCCACAAAAAATAGTAGATCAAATAGAAGAAGGAATAAAAAAGACAAAAGGAAATTATAAAGTTGTAGTAGACAGAGTGGAAGCTATAAAAGAAGCAATGAAAATGGCAACAAAAAGAGATTTGATAGTACTTGCTGGAAAAGGACATGAACCATATCAAGAAATAAATGGAGTAAAGCATCCATTTGACGAAAGAATTATTGTAAGACAGTTAGTTCAAGAACTAGACAAAGGAAAAAAGAATAAATAGGAAGGTTTGATAACAGTGAATTTTGATACAAAAATATTGCTAATATCATTTGTAGTATCAATTATATTAGGAATATTAGTAATACCAATATTAAAAAAATTAAAAGTAGGTCAAATAGAAAGAGATGATGGGCCAAAGTCACATTTAAAAAAACAAGGAACACCTACAATGGGTGGAATTATAATAATTCTAGCAATGATAATAATTATTACAGGAATATATATATATTTAAATGCAAATAATCAAGCAGATATTGCAAATAAATTATTACCAATGCTGTTAATTACAATAGGATTTGGAGTAGTAGGATTTATAGATGATTTTAAAAAATTAGTTTTAAAAAATACAGAAGGGCTTAAGCCAAGTTATAAAATGATTGGTTTGTTGGTTATTTCTGTTGCATATGTTGTATTTTTAGTTAAAGGATTAAATATAGGAACAGATATATTTATTCCAATTGCTAAAACATATATAACAATGCCAGTGTATATTTACATACCATTTGCAATAGTTGTAATACTTGCAACTACAAATGCAATAAATTTAACAGACGGAATAGATGGTTTGTCATCTAGCGTAAGTTCACTTATTATAACATGTTTAGTAATTATAGGAATTACATTTAATGTACCAGAAGTATCAATATTTGGTAGTGCTGTAATTGGAGCAACTTTAGGATTTTTAGTATTTAATTTACATCCTGCTAAAGTATTTATGGGAGATACGGGTTCATTATTACTTGGAGGTGTTATATCTGGATTAGCATTATACTTAAAAATGCCAATAATATTATTGGTAATTGCAATAATACCAGTATTAGAAACACTTTCAGTAATTATACAAGTAGCATATTTTAAAAAGACGGGAAATAGAATTTTTAAAATGGCACCATTACATCATCATTTTGAATTATCAGGTTGGAGAGAAAATAAAGTTGTAATTGTATTTTGTTTAATAACTTTACTTGCATGTGTAATTGGATTACAAATGGTTTAATAAATGCATAAGATAAAAATGCAAAAAAGAAAGGATTGAGATAAATGGCAAAAAAGAAAAAAAGCTTTTCAAGCTTTTTAAATAATCCAATAGATTTTACATTATTAATAACAATATTATTATTGTTAACAATAGGATTAGTAATGGTATTATCTGCAAGTTCTCCATCAGCTCTTTCAGAAAGCGGAGATAGTTATAAATATTTTTCTAAACAGCTTTTATTTGCTATACTTGGAATTATTGCAATGCTATTTATATCAAAAATAGATTATAGATTTTATCAAAAATTTTATAAACATGCATGGATAGTATCATTAATTTTACTTGCTTTAGTTTTACTAATAGGAAAAAACATAAATGGTGCTAAAAGATGGATATATTTAACAGAAACCTTATCATTTCAACCATCAGAATTAGTAAAAATTTTAATGATAGTATTTTATGCGGGAATTTTAACAAAAAATAGAGATGAATTAGAAAAGTATAATACAGGTTTTTTAAAACATATGTGTTTGGTAGCACCAATAATTGGGCTATTGTTGTTACAACCACACTTTAGTGCATCTGTTGTAATAATAGGTATATGTTCTATTATGATGATTGTTGCTGGATGCAAATTTAAACATTTTTTAATAACTGTTGGAGCAGTTGGAATTCCAGCAATTATAGCATTAATTATATTTTCACCATATAGATTACAAAGGGTAACAACATTTATTGATCCATGGCAAGATCAAACAGGAGATGGTTGGCAAGTTATTCAGAGTTTATATGCAATTGGGTCAGGAGGTTTATTTGGTTCAGGTCTTGGAGAAAGTAAACAAAAATATTTATATTTGCCAGAACCTCACAATGACTTTATATTTTCTATTTTAGGTGAAGAATTGGGATTTGTAGGCTGTGCAATTGTACTTATATTATTTGCAATATTTATATGGAGAGGGGTTTTGATTGCAATGAAAGCACCAGATATGTTTGGAAGCTTACTTGCAGTTCGGAATAACTTCACTTGTTGCAATACAGGTAATAATTAATGTTGCGGTTGTTACGTCATCAATGCCAGCAACCCGGAATGCCACTGCCATTTTTTAGCTATGGTGGAACAGCACTGTTTATTTTACTGTGTGAAATGGGAATATTATTAAATATTTCACGTGCAAGTAATAAGCAACAATAATAAAATAAGAGTTTATAACTAAACTTATAGATTGTAATAACAAAAGAGGTGTATTAAATGAGAGTAATTATTGCAGCAGCGGGAACAGGAGGACATATTAATCCAGGTCTTGCAATTGCAAATAAAATAAAAGAAGAGCAAAAAGATTCTAAAATTATATTTATTGGAACAACAAGAGGGTTAGAAAATGATTTAGTTCCAAGAGCAGGCTATGAATTGAAAACAATTGATGCATATGGTTTAAGTAAAAAATTAACAATAGACAATATAAAAAAATTATATAAAACATACAAAGGTTTAGGGCAGGCAGAAAAAATAATAAAAGAATTTAAACCAGATATAGTAATTGGAACAGGAGGTTATATTTGTGGAGCAGTAATTACTGAGGCACACAAAAATAAAATACCAACTATGTTACATGAAAGTAATGCCTTCCCTGGTAAAGCAGTAAAAATGCTTGCAAAAAAGGTAGATACAATATTGGTTTCCTTTGATGAGACAAAGTCTAAAATAAAAAATGCAAAAAACGTTGTATGTACAGGAACACCTGTAAAAATAGAAAAAAAAGAATATGGAATAAATCAAAAAAATGAAATATTAAGCAAACTTGGATTAAATTCTATAAAACCTATTATATTGGTTTATGGGGGAAGTCAAGGTGCACAAAAAATAAATGAGGCAATACTTGAAATTATAGATAAAAAATTAAACAAAAATTATCAAATTATATGGGCAACAGGACCAAAACAATATGATATTATAAAAGAAAAATTAGAAGACAAGAATATAAATATTAATATGATAGAAAATATTAAAATATTGCCATATATTTATAATATGGAAGAAATAATGAATATTTCTGATATTATAGTTGCAAGAAGTGGGGCTATGACAATTACAGAAATATCAAATTTAGGAAAGCCATCAATATTAATACCACTTCCAAATGTAAGTAACAATCATCAAATGTATAATGCAAAGGTATTAGAAAAAGTAAATGCTGCTAAAATTATTGAAAATGATAAATTAGAAGGAAACATTTTAAATAAAACAATAGATGAAATTATATTAAATAAAAATGTTTTAAAACAAATGGGAATAAATAGTAGCAAAATTTCAGTAAAAGATACGCAAAGTAAAATATATAATGAAATATTAAAATTAGTTAAATAACTTTAGGGGGATATATGAACAAACATATTCATTTTAAAATAATTATATCAATTTTTATAATAGGAATTATCATAATAGGATTAATGGGATTTCAAAATGTAAGCAAGTTAAATGAGCTTAAAGCAAGTATTTCACCAGATAATGAAGAATTGAATTTACAAATAGAAACTGCAAAAAATGAGACTATAGTAACAACTGCAATAGGAATTGGAGTTTTAGCCATTTCTTTAATATCAATTAGAATATATCTTTCTAAATTTGTTATATATCCAATAAATAGACTAATAAAAAGTGCAGAGAAAATTACCAATACAGAAGATAATAAAAATAAAATAGAAAATAATATAGATAATGTTGATGATATATTTGGTCTAATGACTACTGAACTAAAAGATCAATTAAATGATGTATCAACCAAGAAAAATCAAATAGAAACAATTTTAAGACATATGACAGATGGAATAATTGCATTTAATATGGACAAAGAAATTATTTTAATAAATCCAGAAGCAAAAAAATTACTAAGCATTAGACCAGAAGATGTAACATTTGAAGATATATTTAGTAAATTTAAATTAGATATAAACATGGAAAAAATAATATATTTGGAAAATTGGACTTCGACAGAGCAAAGGGTTCAAGTAGAGGATAAATATATAAATATATTTTTTGCACCATTTAAAAATCAAGATGATAGACCAGATGGCGTAATTGCTGTGGTTCAAGATATTACCGAACATGTAAAACTAGACAATATGAGAAAAGAATTTGTTGCAGATGTATCACATGAATTAAAAACACCAATTACATCTATAATGGGGTATGCAGATACTTTATTAGAAGGCGAATATGATAAAGAAACTCAAGAAAAGTTTTTAGGTGTAATTGCTTCAGAAGCAAGAAGAATGGCTAAACTTGTAACAGATTTACTAACACTTTCAAGATATGATAATAACAAAAACAAAACACAAAAAGAAAGTTTTGATTTAGGTGATTTAGTAAAAAAATGTCAGGACAAGCTTGCAATAGAAATAAAAAAGAAAAATCATACTGTAAATTGTTTTGTAACAGCAGATGTACCTCCTGTATATGCAGATAAATATGACATAGAAAGAGTTGTATTAAATATTTTAACAAATAGTATAAAATATACCAAAGAAGGTGGAGAAATTAAAATATATGTTGGGTTTGTATATAATGATGCATATATAAAAATATTTGATAATGGAATAGGAATTCCAGAAGAAGACTTAAGTAGAATTTTTGAAAGATTTTATAGAGTAGATAAAGCTCGTACAAGAGAAATGGGTGGAACTGGGCTTGGACTTTCTATTGCAAAGGAAATATTAGACAAAAATGGCGGAAGTATTGATATAAAAAGTGTAGTAGGACAAGGAACAGAAGTTGTAATTAAAATTCCAACAAAAGAGAATTGAAAAAATGAAGGAAATATTATATAATAAAAAAATAAGGAGAGAGATAACGTGGATCCAAAAGTAAAAAATATATTAGAATGGGTTTATTGTATAGTAATTGCAGTTGTACTTGCATTATTATTTAGATATTTTATAGGAACACCAACAATTGTAAAACAAATTTCTATGTATCCAACTTTAGAGCAAAATCAAAGATTATGGTTAAATAGATGGGGAAGAACAACAAAAACCCTTCCAAAAAGAGGAGAAATAATTACATTTGAAGAGCCAAGTAAAGTTAGCTATAATGAGAATGAAATTAACCAAGAAAATCCTGTTGCACAGTTTGAACAAAGAACAGGATGGAATTGGTTTGTAAATAATTTTTTGGAAATGGGTAAAAAAAGAAGCTATATAAAAAGAGTTATAGCACTTCCTGGTGAACATGTAAAAATAGAAAATGGAAAAGTATATATAAATGGAAATGAACTTGAAGAAAAATATTTACAAGCAGGGGTTGTAACAGATGTTATAGGTGTCCGGATTTTCAGATTTTACTGTTCCTGAAAATTGTGTATTTGCAATGGGGGACAATAGAAATCACAGCACAGACTGTAGAGCATTTGGATGCATACCATTAGAAAAAATTGAAAGTACAGTTGCCTTTAGAATATGGCCATTAAATTTATTTGGAAAAATAGACAAATAAGGAATTGATAAAATGTTTGAAAATATAATTGGAAATAATAAAATAAAAAATTTATTAGAAAATTCAATAAAACAAGGTAATGTATCACATAGTTATTTATTTATTGGAATAGATGGAATAGGTAAAAAATTAATTGCAAAAGAACTTTCAAAATATGTACTTTGTTTAAATAACGGGTGTAATAATACATGTAAATCATGTATTGAATTTGAAAGTAATAATCATCCGGATTTCGAAATAATAGAGCCAGATGGAAATAGTATAAAAATAGAACAAATAAGAAATTTGCAAAAAAGAATACAAGAAAAACCAATTATATCAAAAAGTAAAATATATATAATAAATGATGCAGATAAAATGACAAAAGAAGCACAAAATTGTTTATTAAAAACATTAGAAGAACCACCAGAATTTGCAATTATAATATTAATTGGAAACAATGAAAGTTTATTTTTGGAAACGATTAAGTCAAGATGTGTTATTTTGCATTTTGAAAAAATAAGCAATGATGACATTAAAAAGTATATAGAAAAAAATTTAGAAATTAAAAATTTAAGTGAAGATATTTTAAAAATATTTCAAGGAAGTATTGGTAAAGTAAACAGCTTAAAAGATAAAATAGCTGAATATGAAAATATTAAGAATATTATTGACAATATTAATAAAAAAGATTTGATTGATATTATAAACATGTCAAAAATAATATATGAATCTAAAGAAGAAATAAATTCTATATTAGAATATATAAATGCTGTATTAATAGAAAAGGCAATAAATGACTATAGGTTCACAAAATGTATAGAAATTGTGGAAAATACTAAAGAAAGATTGAAAAATAATGGAAATTATGATATGTGTATAGATAATATGTTATTTAACATGTGGAGGGAAATTAATTGAAAAAAATAATAGGGGTAAGATTTAAAAAATTAGGAAAAATATATTTTTTTAATCCAGAGAATTTAAATATTAAAAAAGGCGACAAGGTTATTGTTGAAACAGCTCAAGGAGAAGAATATGCAGAGGTTTTAATAGCAAATAGAATAGTTGATGATGATAAAATTGTTGCTCCATTAAAAAAAGTTTTAAGAATTGCAACAAATAAAGATACTAAGCATTATGAAGATTGTAAGAAAAAAGAAAAGGAAGCATTTAATGTTGCTCTTAAAAAAATAAAAGAACACAAATTGGAAATGACTTTAACAGATGTAGAAGTAAAATTTGATAATAGTAAAATATTATTTTATTTTACTGCAGATGGTAGAATTGATTTTAGAGATTTAGTAAAAGACCTAGCTGCAATATATAAAACTAGAATTGAATTAAGACAAATAGGAGTAAGAGATGAAGTTAAAAGAATTGGTGGAAATGGTGTATGTGGAAGAGAACTTTGCTGTTGTACATTTTTAAGTGATTTTGAGGCTGTGTCTATAAAAATGGCTAAGGAACAAAACATTTCTTTAACACCTTCTAAAATTTCAGGAAATTGTGGAAGATTAATGTGTTGCTTAAAATATGAAGATAATGTTTATACAGAAAAATTGGGAAGATTACCTCATGTTGGAGCAATTGTAAAAACTCAAGATGGAGAAGGTGAAGTTGATAATATAGAAATTCTAAAAGAAAGAGTTAGAGTGAAAATTAAAGATGGAGACGGAATTTTATATAAAAAGTACGACGCTAAAGATATAAAAGTAATAAAAGATGCAGTAGCCGAGAAAATGAATGAAGAAGAGGTTGAAAATAAAAAAGAACTTGATGAGTTAGAAAAATTAGAAAAACAAGATCAAAAGGAAAAAATAACAGAAAAACATAAAAGATAATATATATATAAACTTAATTTTTAGGAGGTGAAAAGAAAATGGCATATAGAATAACAGAAAAATGTATATCATGCGGTGCATGTGCTGCTGAATGTCCAGTTGGATGTATATCTCAAGGAGAAGAAAGATTTGTAATTGATCAATCAGCTTGTATATCATGTGGAACTTGTGCAGGTGTTTGTCCTGTTGAAGCACCAATTGAAGAATAATAAAGAATAACAAAAAAGCATTAAATGAGTTTTTATTTCATTTAATGCTTTTTTGTTATTTTATATTAAACATTATTAATGTTCGTTTTACTTTTTTTTACTGGTATTAAAAATAATGCACCTATTATAATTGGTAAATAAAAAGTATATAATCTCCAAAATAGTATTGCCATATTAATAGTTCCTTGTTTAAATATAGAATTAAAAATAAGTAAAAATCCGCCTTCTGCACCAATGCCAGAACCAGGTGTTGGTATAAAAGTCATAATAAGTAATAAAAATGCTTGGGCAGGTACTATTTGAAAGTAGCTAATTCCACTATTTCCAAAGGCTCTGTATACTATATAAGTTAAAGAATAATATAAAAAGCTTTGAATGGTAGCAATAATAAATATTTTAATAACAGTTTTTTTCTTAGAGTTCATAAATTTAAATTGATTACTAAAATTTGTTACACTTTCATCAAATTTATTTGTTGTCTTTTCTACATCTTTTACAATTTTTAGTTTTCCACCTAATTTTATAAAAGGTTTGCAAATGGTTAAAATTATATTTTTATTGATTCCTGCTAAAATTACAAATGCAATAGCTAAAATATTTATAATGAAACTAACAATTACAAGCCATAAGAAATCTTGCATAAGGTTTTTTAAAAAATCAAATTCAAATATCATAATAATAAATGTAAATAAAACTAAAGCAAGTTGTGTAATTATAAATTTCATAGACATAGCACATAAAGAATCACTTACACGTAAACCATTTTTATTAAGTTCATATGCTTGCATTGGTTGACCACCTGATGAAAATGGGGTTATATTATTAAACAATTGTCCGATCATTGAAACCTTAAATGAATTAGAAAATTTTTGATTTTTATACATTATTTTTAGTGGAATGTGAAGTGTTAGACTTTCACAAAACCAAAATAATATTAAAATTCCAATACCTAATATAACCCATTTATAATCAACACTTTTTAGAAGATTAAGTATATTTTCTATACCATCTACATTTATCATATATATTGTAAGCCCAATAAAAATTGCTATAATTAATATTATATTTATTATTGTGACTTTTTTGTTCCCAGGCTTTTTGGTTATTTCTAAATTATTTTCCATAATACCTCTAGTTTTCTTTATTATTTGTCAATTCTTCCAAATCTAGTAGTTCTTGCCATCTGTTATCAACTTCTTTTTGGAATTCTTCAATCATCCATTCATTTCCAGGTTTAAACATGTGTTTAAATCTTTTTTGTGGTCTTAAAAATTCTTCTATTGGAAGTTTTTTTGCTGGTTTATAATTTATATGGTATACTCCGTCTATAACTTCATATAAAGGCCAATAACATGTTTCTACAGCTAATTTATTTATTTGCATTAACATGTCTGTAGGGTATCCCCAACCTCTAGGACATGGAGACATAACATTTAAAAAACATGCACCTTTAGTGTAAATTGCCTTTTCAGATTTTTCATATAAATCTTTAAAATTATTGACAGCTATTGTTTGTGCTACATATGGTAAATGATGTCCAACCATTATTTTTGTTAAATCTTTTCTAGATTGCATTTTACCAGGAAGAACTTTTCCAGCAGGGGATGTTGTTGTATCTGCAAATTTAGGTGTTGCAGAAGAACGTTGAATTCCTGTGTTCATATATGCTCCATTATCATAACAAACATATACCATGTCATGTCCTCTTTCCATTGCACCAGATAATGATTGAAGTCCTATGTCATAAGTACCCCCATCTCCACCAAATGCAAGAAATTTTGTATGTTCATCTTCTGGTAATTTTCCTTGTTTTTTTAAAGATTTATAGGCAGCTTCTGCACCAGATAATGTTGCTGCTGCACATTCAAAAGCTGTATGAATAAAAGAGTCAGTCCAAGCTGTATATGGATAAATAAATGTTGAAACTTCCATACAACCAGTTGCTACAGAAACTACTGCATGGTCTTCAGGTTTTAATGCTCTCATAATCATTCTTGCAACAGGAGGAGCTCCGCATCCAGCACACATTCTATGTCCTTCAGTAAAACGAGAAGGTTTATTTGCAATTACTTCTTTTAAATTATATGCCATTTATTTTTCCTCCATTCTTAATCCTAAATATCTATAAGGATTATCTATTTTTTTAGTATTTACTATATTTATTAAATCATTGTATACAGATTCTATTTGTTCAGAAGTTGTATCTCTACCACCAATTCCATAGATATAATTTACCATTGGAACATGAAGATTATTTACATACATACTAGAAGAAACATCTTCAAATAATGCACCTCCAATAGCATTTAAAGAATCAGATTTATCAAGTACTGCAACAGCTTTTAAATGTGATAGGGCTTTTGCAACTTCTTTTCCTGGAAATGGTCTATAAACTCTTATTTTTAATAAACCTGCTTTAATTCCATTTTCTCTTAATTTGTCTACAACAAATTTTGTTGTTCCAGCTGTAGAATTCATACAAACAATTGCAATTTCTGCATCATCTAATTTATATTCTTCAAATAGTCCGTATTTTCTACCTGTCATTTTTTCAAAATCTTTAGCTACTTCTAAAATAACATCCTTAGCAGCTTCCATTGCTTTTGCTTGTTGTGCTTTGTGTTCAAAAAGATATGCTTGTAAGTCTAATGGTCCTATTGCAATTGGTTCTTTTTTATTTAATAAATAATGTTCTGGTTTATATGTTCCAACAAATTCTTTTACTTTTTCATCTTCTTCAAGTTCAATATTTTCAATTGAATGTGATGTTATAAAACCATCTTGGCATATCATAATTGGAAGCATAACATCTTTATGTTCTGCAATTCTATGTGCCATTAATGTATTGTCATATGCTTCTTGGTTATTTTCTGAAAATAGCATAATCCATCCACTATCACGAACTCCCATTGCATCAGAGTGGTCATTATGTATGTTTAATGGACCAGACACAGCTCTGTTTACTAATGATAAAACTATAGGAAGACGTAAACTTGATGCGATGTAAATCATTTCCCACATTAAAGATAAACCATTTGCAGATGTTGCTGTCATTGCTCTTGCACCAGCAGCTTCAGCACCTATACAGGCACTCATTGCACTATGCTCGCTTTCAACTGCAACAAATTCTGTATCAACAGTTCCATTTGCAACAAATGTTGAAAAATATTGAGGTATTTCTGTAGATGGTGTAATAGGGAATGCTGCTACAACATCAGGATTAATTTGTTTCATGGCTGTTGCAGATGCTTCATTACCACTTAATCTTTCTCTAATACTCATTTTTTTATACACCTTCTTCCTTCATTGTAATTGCTCCAAATGGGCATACTTTTGCGCAAACTCCGCAACCTTTACAAAAATCATAATCAAAATCTTCTCTTTTTAAATCTTTGTTTACCGGAATTGAGTCTTCTGGGCAAACAGGAAAACATAAGCCACATTGTTTGCATTTTTCTGAGTTGAAAATTGGTTTTAAGCTTCTCCAATCGCCTGTTTTAAATTCTCTTGCGTTTCCTGCTTTATAAATATTTCCACCTATTGTTAATTTTTCCATAGGTGTTTTTGAATTTATATCACACATTTTAAATCCACCTTGTATAATAAATTTAGGTTTTAAGATACCTATAAACTGTTAATATTTTATAAATTTAGTTAATTTAAGTTTACTTAATTAATTTTTTTAACTTCATTTAAAGCCATTTTTAAAGCTTTCATATTTCCATCGATAACTTCAGGCTTTTTAGCAAATTTATGTTTAAAAGAGCCTTCCATGTCATTTAGCAATTCTTCGTCTGACATTATATGTGAAACTTTTACTATTGCAGCAAGCATAGGAGTATTTGGAAAATATTTTCCTAAAGTTTCCATAGATACCTTTCTTGCATCAATTGTATAGATATTTCCATTGTAGCCATGTAAAGCATTTTTTAAGTAATTTTCATCTTTTGTTGTATTAATAACGATTGCACCAGTTTCTTTTAGACCTGCTGTAACGTCAACTGTTTCTAATAGTGTGTCATCAACAACAACAACATAGTCAGGTTCATATATATTGCTATGTATAGTAATAGGACAATCACTTATTCTGTTATATGCTGTAATTGGTGCTCCCATTCTTTCTGGTCCATATTCTGGAAATCCTTGAATATACTTACCTGTGTTGAATGCTGCATCTGCTAAAAGAAGTGATGCTGTTTTTGCACCTTGTCCTCCTCGTCCATGCCATCTAATTTCTATTAACCCGTCCATTTATTAACCTCCTTATTAATCTATATGTCTTTATTTTACTGTTATACAAAATAAAGTATATTTCGAAAATACACAAAAGTCAACCCGCAAATTTGCTAAAATTTGAATTTTTGTTTGATATGTGGTATAATTAGGGTAATATAAAATTAGAAAGGTGAAATTAACCATGACAAAAACTAAAAAAATCATCGCAAAAGTATTAAAAGTAACCCTTAAAGCTACGAAAGCTCTGGCAAGCGTAGTAAAAGTAGTTTCAGCCATTGGCATTGTAGTATCATTATTATTTGTTTTGCTTGTTTTTTCAGATGACTTTTCTATAAGAGAATTATTTATCTGGAAAGGATATGCAATCCTCATTTCCATCGCCCTGTGGTTGATCATTGGTCTCGCCGATAAGGTTGCTGAGAAATCAGCATACATGCTTGGCGAAGAACAGTAAAAAAAAGTGCGGTTATGTCCTAATTAGAAACCGCACTTCTTTCTTTTTTATTTTATTCTTCTTCTGGTGCTTCTACTGGGCAAACTCCTGCACAAGTACCACAACCAATACATGAATTTGCATCTATTATGTATTTGTCTTCTCCTTGTGAAATACATCCTACTGGGCATTCTGCTGCACATGCTCCACAAGATATACATTTATCTGTTATTTTGTATGCCATATCTTCCCCTCCTTTAAAACTTTATTATAAAAATTAATATCTAAATTATTTTTTATTTTTTTCATCCATTTTTTCTAATTTTTCTAATTCTTGTAATTCTTTTAGATCTTCTGGATTATCTGTTTCTATACTGTCATCATCTTTTTCTGCATTTTTTATAATTTTTATATCTTTTGAATTGTATTTTTTAAAGAAAGTGTCTTCTCCATCATGAAGTTTTACTTTTACTATTTCTTTTAGTGTTTCTACACCACAAACTTCGCCTTCTCCATCTTCTGTTTTTACTATTGCTCCAACTTTTGGTAATCTTTTAAGTTTTTCTTCATATACTTCTTGTTCATATTTTAAGCAACACATTAATCTTCCACAATTACCAGATATTTTAGATGGATTTAATGATATATTTTGTTCTTTTGCCATTTTTATTGATACTGTTTCAAAATTTCCTAAAAAAGAACAACAACATAATTCTCTTCCACACATTCCGTTTCCGCCTAGATTTTTCACTTCGTCTCTTACTCCTATTTGTCTTAATTCTATTCTTGTTTTAAATATTGCTGCCAAATCTTTTACTAAATCTCTAAAATCTATTCTTCCATCTGCTTTAAAAAAGAAAAGCAATTTACTTCTATCGAATTTATATTCTACATCTGTTAGTTTCATATCTAACCCATGTTCTTTTATTTTCTTTTCACAAATTTTTAAAGCTTCTTTTTCTTTCTCTTTGTTTTCTTCATGCTGTTTTTTATCTTTGTTTGTTGCAACTCTAATTATTTTTTTCAAAGGTTTTACTAATTTATCATCTGGAATGGTTCTATTTGCTATTGCTACCTCTCCGTATTCTTTTCCCATTGCTGTTTCTACAATAACATGTTTTCCTTGTTCTATTTCTATTCCATCAGGGTCAAAAAAATATATTTTACCTGGTTTTTTAAATCTAACGCCTATAATATTAGCCATTTATTTCCTCCCATATACTTAGCATAAAATTATCTATTGTCATATCATAATTACCGTTTTTTCTTAATCTTTCTTTTGTTTTTTCTGTGATTTCAATACATTCAACATATTTGACATTCTGTTTGATTTTCTCAAAAAAAATTGTAATAATATAATCTAATATATTATTTATTTCTTCTTTATCTTTAAAAATTTCTTCTTTGCTGTTTATTAGGTCAATTACATTTGTATTTTCCAGATTGCTAAATGTTTTATTTATAGTTTCAAATTCGCTTTGTCGCTCTATTACTTGAATTGACTTATTTATGCTTCCATTTGATATTTTATATACTATATCTGCAATATTTTGATAATTGTATTTGTTTTTTAATATATTTAACATTTCTTCTTTAGTAAGTTTGTTAAAGTTTATTTTAGTACATCTTGATTTTATTGTTGGTAAAAAAGCACTTTCACTTGTTGTAATTAGTATTATTGTAACATATTCTGGTGGCTCCTCTAATGTTTTTAGTAATGCGTTTTGAGCTTCTTTTGTTATGTTTTGTCCATCATTTATTATATATACTTTTTTTGTTGATACTATTGGTTTTTCTACTACTTTTTTATTTAGTTCTCTTATTTGTTCTATCTTTACGTTATTTCCATCTGGTTCAATTATTGTTAAATCTGGATTATTTGAATTCTCAAGTTCTAAGCATGATTTACACTTGTTGCATGGTTTGTTTTCATTTAGACATAATATAGCTTTTGCAAATTCTTTTGCAAATAAAAACTTACCAATACTTTCTTGTCCAATAAACATATATGCATTAGCAATTTTGTTTTTAGTTATAATGTCTTCTAGTAATTTTTTATTTTTTTCATTTCCTATAATATTTTCAAAAATCATATTAATCTTCCTAAAATTGATTATTTAACTTTTCCAAATTTATTTAATGGCCAAAATCTAATTACCACTTTACTTTCAACCTTTTCTAGTGGGATACATCCAAAGCTTCTGCTATCCATACTTTGTGGTCTATTGTCGCCCATAACAAACACACAATTTTCTGGAACAATAATGTCTGTAAATACTTTTTGTTCTGTTTTTATTCCATCTCTTAAATATGGTTCATTTAATTCTTGTCCATTCAAATAAACTTTACCACTTTCAATTTTTATATGGTCTCCAGCTACTCCTATTACTCTTTTTATATAACTTGTTTTGTTAAATTCTAATACATAATATGAAAATTTAGCGAAAATTCCCTTTGGTTTATAATCATAGATTGCAACTGGGTTATTCATATCTACATCAAATGTAGACATTTGTGTTTGACTTGGTGCTTCAAATGTTATTATATCTCCTCTTTTGTATGTTCCTTTTACAGTTCTTGTCCATCTGCTTAGAATAAGTCTTTGTCCTTCTTCTAAGGTATTGTACATTGATGGTTGTTTTACTATTGTTGGTGTTCCTATATAATATCTAAATAGCAATGCTAAGACTACTGCTATTATTATGCAATATGCCCATTCTAATATATCTTTTATTTTTGAATTTGCTTTTTCTTCCATTGTTTTTCCTTCTTTCGAATACATTACTTTCTCATTATACATTACTATCTACATTTTTTCAATTATTTCATTGTATAAATTGGATTTTGTGTGAGGGGGAATTCTAGGGACTGTCCCTCAAAATCACCAAACCTGGGGATTTTGGGGACTGTCCTGAATTCATCCGAAACTAAACAAATTCCAATTTATTTACTTTTTGTTGGTATTGTAATTACTACTTCTGTTCCTTCGTGTACTTTGCTCTTTATATCAATTCTTCCATTGTTCTGATCTAATATTTCTTTCGCTATTGAAAGTCCTAGTCCTGTTCCACCCATTTCTCTTGTTCTTGCTTTATCTACTCTATAAAATCTTTCAAATATTTTGTTTAGGTCTTCTTCTGGAATTCCTATCCCATTATCAATTACTTTTATATATGCATCATTATATACAAATCCTACATATATTTTTATTGTTCCACCTTCACCAGTATATTTTATACTGTTTGATAATATATTTAGTACTACTCTTTCTATACCATCTCTATCTGCATAAACATTTGGAACGTTTGCAGTTACAAAGCATTCTACTTTTTGATGTTTTTTGTCCATTTCTATTTGTAAATTTTCTTGTGCTTGTTTTACAAGTTCTCCTAAATCGAATTCAGTCTTTTCTGTATTTGTTTTTTTATTATCATACTTAGAAAGTGTTAATAAATCATTTACAAGTTTAGTCATTCTTACTGCTTCTGATGATATAACATTTAAGAACTTCGTTTGCAATTCTTTGTCATATTCACTTGTTGCAAGTGTTTCTGAATAACCCAAAATTGATGTAAGTGGAGTTTTTAATTCATGTGATACATCTGCCACAAATTCTTTTCTCATATTATCTAGTCTTACATGTTCTGTTATATCCTGAATTAGTACCATTACTCCTGCTGGTCTATTATTTTCGTCTTTAAATGGAGCAAAAAACATATTTACATATGTATCATCTATATTTACTTTTTGCTCTGTTGAGGTCCAATTTTCTAAATATATTATTTTTTCCATATTCATATCTATTTTTAGTTTTTTGAATATCTTGTCAAATGTATTATCATCTGCTGTTATTTTTAAAAGTCTACTTGCAGCTGGATTTATATGTATTATACTGCCATCTATATTAAATGCTATAATTCCATCTGTCATATGAAGTAAAATTGTTTCTATTTGCATTTTTTGTCTTGTTACTTCATTTAGATTTTCTTTTAATCCTGCTGTCATTACGTTAAATGCTTTTACTAATTCATCTATTTCTGTATTTGATTTTCCATTATCAACTTCTTTTAGTTCTATTTGTTCTGTTTCATCTCCTGCTGCTATTCTTTCTACCTTTTTTATTAATTTAGAAATTGGTGATACTACATTTTTAGATGTGAATATAACAATTATTGTAGATATGATTAAAAAACTTCCTGTTAATATTGATAAAACAATTTTCCATGTTGCAATGCTTTGTGCTAACATTTCAGGGTTTTGTGCTACATTTAAATTATTTAATCTTGCTAAATATATATATTCTGGAATTGCAAGCATTACTACTGCAAGTGCAATAATTATTAATATCATTTTTATTTGAACACTTTTAAACATTTTTTCACCTCAAAAAAATAAATTGTAATTTGTTTAGTTTCGGGTGAATTCAGGACAGTCCCCAAAATCCCCAGGTTTGGTGATTTTAAGGGACAGT
>ERZ773224.462-NODE-462-length-57899-cov-20.480361_pt1 | contig 57899 bp, 42 predicted proteins | sample MGYA00580526_ERZ773224 | MGnify/ENA primary metagenome ERZ773224 (study PRJEB29015, sample SAMEA2737743) | human gut metagenome | biome: human gut; feature: human-associated habitat; material: faeces | place: China | collected 2012 ... | reverse complement strand
CTCAGCTGACGGAAAATCTCAGCAAGCTGATGGACAAGTACGGCTATCCCGATATCCCCTCCGTTTCCGGCCTGACGCTGCGCAATGGCACGCTGGAGGAGAAGTTTCCTGCCGATTTCGTGTTCGAGGCTGACAAGTGTGTGCACTGCAGCCGGTGCGTAACCGCCTGTGCATACCGGGCCCGCTCTTTTGACGAGCAGGGGAATATGCATGTGGATGCAAATCAATGCCGCGTGTGCGGCCTGTGCTTCGGTATGTGCAATAAAAAGGCCATTTACATCCGGTAAAGGCAGGGGAGTAAGGAGGGGCGCATGAGGCGGAGGGATTCCAAGCTGACCATCAGCAACGCGCTGATTTTCTATCTGTTCATGGGCATCGTGCTGCCGGTGTGCCTGTTTGGCATGTGCTTTACGCTGGTCATGAACCATACTCTGCGCAAAAACGCCCACGAGGCCGCTGAGCAGGCGGTGGAGACCAGCGCCGTCCAGGTGGATAACCTCATCTCCGGCATCAGCTATACCGCCTCCTATATCATCGGCAGTAGCGATGTGCTGGAAAAGGTGCAGACCATAGAAGCCGATCCTACCTCCGCCGATGCCATGTGGGCCCGGGAGTATCTGATTAAGTGCGTGCGCAGCCTCGGCAATATCGCCCTGTATGCCTACAATCCGGACGTTTCCATTATCACGACCAACGGCATAGTGGTGGGGGTAGACTACATCCATTACCTTGACCAGGAAGACGTAGACGAGCTTTTTGCACTGCCGGTTTTCGATGATAGCTTTTCCGTGTGGCACGAGCCCCAGTCGGATGCTGTAACGGCGGACCTGGTCAGCTATTGGACCATCCGTACCCGGGGGGAGATCGCCGCCCTGCTGCGCATATCCATCCCAGAGCACGCTCTGTGGGATAACCTGGCCAACCATGCCCTTCTGCAGCATCATCTAGAGCTCCAGTATCAGGGCGACGCCATTTGCGTCAAGGAGTTTGACAACAGCGCGGAATACGCTGACCCAATGGATTACTCCACGTTCCTGCGAAACTGGAATATGACGTTTGTAGCCACTATGCCCACCGCCATTGTGGAAAGCGACCTGGTGCGTCAGGTGCTGCTGTTTCTGCTGTTTTTCCTGCTGCTGCTGGCGCTGCTGTTTATCATCATTATCCGGGTCGCCCGGCAGATCTCCCACCCCATTGAGCAGATTGATTCGCAGATGTGCCGCCTGCAGAAGGGAGATACCAGCCTGAGCCCCGTGCTGGACAGCTATCAGGAGATCCACTCGCTGTCCGAAAATCTCAACGAACTGGCCTTGCGGATCGATGGACTGGTAGAAAAGGCCGCCCAGGAAGCCAAGCAGAAGGAGCAGATCTATTACGAGACCCTAATGGCGCAGATCAACCCGCATTTCCTGTATAATACGCTCAACGGCATCAAGTGGATGGCGGTCATCAACGGCAACTCCGCGGTAGCTGATATGCTGATAAAGCTGGGCAACAACCTGCGCTATTCCTTCGACCATAAATCCACCTATATCACGGTGGAAAAGGAACTGGCCTTCCTGAAGGACTACTTTGCCCTGCTGCAGATGCGCTTTGGCAGCGGCATCATCTTCCTGACGGACATCCCCCAAGAACTGCTGTATGAGCCGATTCCCCGGTTCTGTATCCAGCCGTTTATTGAAAATGCCATGTCCCACGGCTTTGAGGGGATGTCGGAGGGCGAGATCATCCTGAGCGCCGCCCAGGAAAACGATACCCTGGTGTTCCGGGTTCAGGATAACGGGGCCGGGATGGAGCCGGAGAAGGCCCAGGCCCTCCTGCAGGGTCAGGGGGAGTCAGCCACATCCACGGGACTTGGCGTATGGAATGTGCAGCAGCGGATCCAGCTGCTCTATGGCCCCCGGTTTGGGCTGGAGATTCAGTCTCGGCCGGGCCAGGGCTGCACCGTCACCATCCGTCTGCCCATGCAGAATGGGCTTATGTAAGAACCGGCGGTGCAATCGAAAAAAGGGACATCTGCGTGGAGGGGCGGAGGTGCTGGCTTTTTGCGCACTTTGGGATTATAACAATGGATCATGTGCAGCATATAAGGAGGGATAGGTCATGGCCATAGTCTTGATTGCTGAGGACGAATACCTGGTACGGGTGGGTTTACGGACCTGCCTCGATTGGGAACGCCACGGTTTTATTCTGCTGGATGACGCAGTCAACGGGGAGGACGCCTATCAGAAAATACTTCGCCACCGGCCGGATATTCTGCTGCTGGATATTAAGATGCCCCGGATGGACGGCTTTGCGCTCCTTGCAAAGCTCAGAGAGGAGAACATCGATGTCCATGTGATTATTTTAAGTGGCTGTGACGACTTTGACAGTGTGCGGACGGCCCTGCAATATGGGGTCCTGGATTATATCAATAAACTGACTGTCACATCCTCGGAACTTTTGCGCGCCCTCAATAAGGTTCCCTCTCTCCCCACGGCCAAGCTGCCCAGGGATGAGCAGCAGCCGGCGGGTGTCTCTCCGGATGCGGTGTTTCAAAAGCTGCTTGCCGGGGAGACGTGCAGGCAGGAGGAACTCGAGTGCCTGTTTCCTTCCGGCTATGTACTCTGCATCTTTGTGGCGCCCCGTCCGGACGGGACAACGGTGTCCTCCTCGCTGCTGGCCAGCATGTCGTGCCAACAGCTGAAGAATAATAACATCGACTTCATCGCCCAGTATGGGGCGGGCGGCATGGTGGTCCTGCTGATTCCTGCCGGGCAGGATCCCATGTCCTGCACGGCCACGCTCTACCGGCAACTGCACGCAACACTGGATACCATGTGTGCCGTGGGCTGCAGCGATCTTTACTGCAATCCCGGAGAGATTTACGAAAAATACACCTTTGCCCGGCAGATCGAGGAACTGACTTACTGGGGCTCCGCCGGGGGCATCCGGTCCTATGACGGCCGCCTGGTGCCGAAGGCGGATTGCTCCGCACTGGTGAGCTCGGCGTCCAAGATGATCCAGAACTACATCTGGCTCAGGGATCTGTACAGTACGCTGCATCAGATCGACGTTCTGGCTGCTGCCCTGCAGGAGCGGGAGGATCTGACGAAGGACTACTTTGTACACTACATGCTCTCCATCCTCGCGCTATTTCCCGCCAAGGGGATGGAAAAGAAGTTCTTCACCGCTCAGCAGCAGATCGTTGCCTCCGTCACCTGGCTCAATGCCAAGGGCGCGCTGGAAGCATTTGCCGCACAGTATTTCAAGGAAAATGGCTTCCATTCCCAGAAGTATTCGTCCATTGTGTCCAAGGCAATAATGTGCGTGCTGGATGACCCCGGGCATATTGTCTCCTTGGCGGAGGCCGCCCAGCGGATCAACGTGTCGGAATCCTACTTGAGCCAGCTGTTCAAGCGGGAGACTGGGGAAAATTATAATTCCTTCGTGCACCGCTACAAGGTCAACCAGGCCAAGGAGATGCTGCAGAGCAACATGCTCATCTACGAAGTCTGTGACAAGATAGGCTATGAAAACGCCAACTATTTTGCCAAGCTGTTCCGCCGCTACACCGGCTGTACGCCCAACGAGTACAAAAAGGAGGCCCGGGAGGCGGCCAAGCCACCCAAACCATAAGACAAAAAAATGCCGGGAAGGAGGGCCATTTAGCCCTCCTTCCCGGCATTCCTGTGTACTTTCTATGGCTATTCGTATTCAGGCGCAGCCGCCGAAGCGGCTGCGCCCGATGGCTGGTGGATAGATTCCGTTTGTCCGGTGCGGTCAATCCCAATAGGGCTGGTCCTTCCAGAACTCGCTAACACCTCGGCCACCACATTCTTTTCCGTCAGCTGAATGGCGGCGTTGCCGTTGATGATCGCGGTTTTCAAGCAGCAGCCCTCCTTGATGGTTTTTCAGTGCTCTGTGCTGTAATACGCCGTGCGGCGCAGAATCTCCTCCGTAGGGAACGTCCCCTCGCGCAGGTACTGCTCCACCATGGGGCGGGTGGGGATCCCGGCCCGGCCGCCGATGGCGGTGCATTTGATGGCGGAGACGGCGCTGGCATAGCGAGCGGCCCCCAGGCCGGTGCGGCCCATGCACAGGGCAGCCAGATACCCACCATGGAAATCGTCTCCTGCGCCGACGGTATCTACCACGCGGATGTTTTTTTGAAACGCCGGGACCTCAAAGAACGCTCCATCCGCATAGCCGCGGCAGCCGCGGCTGCCAAAGGTGAAGATGACGGTGGACGGGCCCAGGCGCAAAATGGAGCGGACATGATCGGCAAACGCCCCGCCCCCAGGGAACATATCTCGGTAAAATTCCTCGGAGCCGATGAGAATATCCACCATCGGCAGGGCCTTCCGGATCTCCCGGGAATAGTAGTCGGCGTCTAGGCAGACCTGGGTGCCGGCGGACCGGGCGATCCGGGCAGCGCGGCGATCGGTTTCGTCCATCCGGCACAGATGCAGGTACTTCGCCCGGGCGATGTCCTCGGCAAAGCCGTCCACGTCTGCCGCAGTTAGTCCCGGCTGCCGGGTGTCATGATGCCACAGGATCCGCCGTCCGCCGGAGGCGGCGTCAGACAGAACGATGGACCAGCCCTCCTCATAGCCGGGGATCTGGCGGATGGCGGCGGTGTCCACTCCGTGCCGCTGCAGATCCTCCACCAAAAAGCGGCTGCGCCGGCTGTCGCCGCACACCGCCAGCAGCTTGCAGGGGATTCCCTGCCGCCCGGCGGCCGCCAGGGCGGAGCATACCTTGCCGCCCCCCTGGAAGCTACTGCCTTCCACAAAGGCGGAGCCGTTTTCTGCGGGCATTTCGGGCAGCGTGACCAGTTGGTCATACCAAAGGATGTCGATACCCACGATCTCTGCGTGATTCATAAAAATACTCCTATCCGTTGAATGTGCGGAGACTACCCGCCGTTCAGGGCCGGTCAAAGGACACCGGCAGGTACTTGCAGGCCTCCTCCACCGCCCGGGTATAGTCTCCGTATACGCCGGCCACATGGTGGATGTACGGCCCGCTGACCAGCTTGCGCTCCCAGCGGGGCCAGTCGTCCACTTCGGCCCAAACATAGTTGCCATTGGTCAGGGGTCCCTGGCAAGTGTGCGCAGGCCCGGCCAGCAGCTGGTAAGTGCTGCGGCAGCCGTCAAAGCGCACCAGCGTCAGTGATCCATCCTTCAGTTCCCACTGACCCATGGATTCAGAGAGGAAGGCGTGGCCGCCGCTCTTTTTCAGGCCCTTGGGGAAGGGGCCGCAGTGCCACAGCAACTCTGCGTTGTCGTTGGTAGGATGGCGCTGGGTCAGATCGGCCAGGAAAACAGGCTCGGCACCGTTGTTGCAGGCCTGGGCAATGAGCATGCTGATAGCGCCGTGTACATCGTTTTCGCAGGCCACAGGCAGCCCCTTGTCAATGAGATTGCCGAATACGGCGCAAGGCCGGATCCCCAAAGATTCGCCGAAGATGTTCCAGCATTCACTGACCACGGAACTGCAGCCGTTTTCTGCCGCGAATTGCTCGATAGCCAGCTCCAGGCCAGCCATGTTGCGCAGGGACTGCTGATCCATCCGGGAGGTATCCACACCCGCAGCGGTATAGCCTTCCAGGACGGCCTTTGCCTCGGGGGTATCCGCCAGCGCCCTGGCGGAGGAGAGGATCTGGGTGGCCGGTACGGGGATGACCTCAAAGCCGAAGCGTTCCAGCAACTCGCTTTCGTTGATCATTACACTGAGGAAGGGCTGGGGCCGGACACTGATCTGGGCGATGCGCGTACCCCGCAGATTGGCGACGATGCGCGCGGCGGTGAGGAAGTCCCGGAATCCATCCCGGAACGCTGCGTCATCCATCATGCAGTTTTCAATATAAGTAAAGGGGACGCCGCCGCGGTAGAGAGCCTTGCCGCTGGCAAAGAGGCCACATTGGGTGTCCGTTGTGCGCCAGGCAAAGCCGTTGGGGGCTTCGTCCCGCTCACCCCACAGCAGCAGGGGCACCTGCATGGCCCGGCCCAGCCGCAGGACAGTCTCCTCCTGGCCAAAGTTGCAGTGGGGGATAAACAGGGCATTGACTCCCTGCTCCCGGAACCGCTGGATGATTCTGTCTGCCGTATGGATGTCCGACATCATGCCGTCTGGGCTCAATCCCTCGATGCCCACCATCTGCACATCATACTGTGCACACAGCTCCCGGGTGACGGAGAGAATGCGGTCCCGGTTGGCCTCCACGGTCTCATTGGTAAAATAATCTCGTCTAGTTGGCGCCACGCCAAGGATCAGCTTTCGGTTCTTATACATATGTCTTCCTCCAATAAACCAATAGGGTATATAAATGATAAGCAGAAGACGGGGGATAGTCAATGGCCCGTACAAAGATGCAAAAAAACGCACCATAAAATCAAAAAAATGTTTCCTATCCATATTTCGGACAGCCATAACCAGGAAAAACTGTATAAATTTGTGCAGACTTACCCACATTTTCTTTCTTCCAACCGGCGGCCATTTTCGGTACAATGCAGACAAAGGAGGCGATGAACCACATGATCCTGCATCCAGAGGAGCTGGACCGTTCCTCATTCAGAAAGCTCGGCGATTTTGAAGATCTGCTGACCACCAGCGATACCTACTCCGGCAAAAAGACGGAGGAGGGCTTTTTCCCGGATGTGCTGCGGCTGAGCAGCAACGGAAAGGATACCTCCGTGTCCGTCACCAAGGTCTGCGGCAAAAACCGGACTATCACCAGCTGCGAGATCCATTCCGACTGCTGCGAGGGAGTTCTTCCCCTGGACGGTGACATTTATCTCTATGCCGCCCCGCCGTTCTGGTACATGCAGCTGGACCAGACCCGTCTGTTCCGGGTGCCCAAAGGAACCATGGTCAAGCTGAAGCCCGGAGTGATCCACGGCGCCCCCATTTCCGTGACGGGGGACCCTGTCAATGTTTTGATACTCCTTCCGGAGAGAACCTACAGCAATGACTGCCAGTTCACTCAGCTGGAGGAAAAGGACTACATGCAAATTGAAGATTGATGTATGCGGCCCTGTCAAAAAAATAAAAGAGGAGGAAAAACAATGAAAAAACTTTTGGCGTTCATCATGGCGGCCGTTATGCTGCTGGCACTGACTGCGTGCGGCAAGAAAAACGGCGGCAATGACGAAAAACCCAACGGAGAGGGCCTCTCCGGCGATGTCACCTTTATGGTGATTGATTCCTTCAATTCCGATGACAACGCACTCCAGGCAGCCACAGATGCCTTCATGAAGGCGAATCCCAATGTGCATGTGACCATTGAGTATGTGGCCTCCACCAGCATCCAGGAAAAGTTCACCACGGCTGCTTTGGCCGGCTCCGGCCCTGACGTGATCGCTCTGGACTCTGCCGGCTGGGCGGTGGACGCAGCGGCAGCCGGTCTGCTCAAGCCCCTGGATAACGAACTCAAGCCCATTGCAGACCAGTTCTTTGAAGGCCCCCTGAATTCCGGCATCTACAACGGCAGCTACTATTCCGTGCCCTGGTATATGAACAACGAGGGTCTGTACTACAACAAGACGATTCTGGCGGCAGCCGGTGTGGAGAATCCTCCCGCCACCTGGGATGAGCTGGTGGACGCCATTGCAAAGGTCAAGGCGGCCGGCTATGAAGGCATCACCATGCCTTACTTCTTCCCCTCCTATTACATGTATCCCTTCTTCTATCAGGCAGGCTGCCCCATCGTGGATACCACCGGCGCAAAACCCGTTTCCGCTCTGATGACCGACGAAGGCAAGGCCGCCTGGAAGTATCTTTGCGACCTGGCCACCACCTATGATGCCTATCCCGAGAGCATTAAGGACGCTACCTCCTGGGATTCCACCTATGCCCCCTTCGTGCAGGGTGAGGTTGCGTTCCTGTTCTGCGGCGACTGGGCCTACTGGTCCGTTGAGTTCAACTCCGAAGTGGATTACGGCATCGCGCCCATGCCCGCCGGCAAGGAGGCTGCCACTCTCCTGGGCGGCTACACCCTGTCCATCAACGGCAACACGAAGAACTACGACGCTGCCTGGGCCTACATCCAGTGGCTGACCGCGGCGGAGCAGAGCAACGTGCTGGAGAGCTATGGCCGCATCAGCGCCCGTATCGATACTGATACTACGGAATTGGTGAAGAACTATCCTCACGAGGCCACCTTCGTCGCCCAGCGCGAGAGCACCATGTCCCGTCCCTCCATCATCAACCAGTCTGAGTTGGACGAGATGGTCTCCAACGCTTACAAGGAAGTGTTCCTGGGTACCAAGGATGCCGACACGGCTCTGGCAGATCTGGACGCAAAGGTCTCCACCTTTCTGCATGGACTGTATAGCTAATCCGAATGAAACTCAGAAAGGAGACAAGGATTCCTCCTTGTCTCCTTTCCACATCTAAGGAGAAATTACCCATGAAACCTTCTGATTACAGCTTGAAACGAAATTGGAGAGGGTATCTGCTGGTGGTGCCTGCCTGCATTGCCATTTTTCTGGTGTCCATCTATCCCATGCTCTACGGCATCAGCCTCGCATTTCAAAACTACACTCTGACAAAGGCCAACTCGGATGATTTCCGCACGTTTGCGGGTCTGAAGAATTTTATAGAGATCTTCAAGCAGAGCGAGTATATCCAGGCGTGTCAGAACACGCTGTTCTGGACGCTGACCAATGTCATCGTGCAGGTGGTGCTGGCGGTGCTGATTGCCCTGGCGCTGAACCGGAAAATTAAGGGCCGCGGCTTTTTTCGCACCACCGCCCTGATTCCGTGGGCAGTCCCATCGGTCATCGCGGCGCTGACCTTCCGTTTTCTGTATGATGCCAATGTGGGCATCATCAACGCGGTGCTGAAAAAGCTGGGCATCCTGGCCGATGGGATCTCCTGGCTGGGAAACCTGGAAACGGCACGGTGGGCCGTGGTCATCGAGAGTATCTGGAAGGGCACACCCTTTGTCATGATCTTTGTACTGGCTGCGCTGCAATCCGTACCCCATGAGATGTATGAGAGCGCCCGGGTGGATGGTGCCGGCGGAGTCAAGACCTTCTTTAAGATCACCTTACCCATGATTAAGGAGACCCTGGGCATCGCCACGATCCTGACCACCATCGGTACGATCAATAACTTCAACGCCGTTTGGCTGATGACCCAGGGCGGCCCCCTGGGGAGCACGGAGATCATGTTCACCTACGCGTACAGACGGGCGTTTTCCGCCCACAACTTCGGCCAAGCTGCTGCGATCTCCGTCATAATGTTCATCATCATTGCCCTGTGCACGTTTGTCTATACCAAGCTGATTGGAGAAGAGGAGGATTGATGGGATGAAAGTAAAAAGAAAGGCCACGAATGTGGTGATCTATGTGTTTGTCACATTGGTCTCCCTCTCCGCCATCGTGCCGCTTTTGTATGTGCTGCTGACTTCGCTGAAGACCTCCGGCCAGATCTATGATGTCAATCAGATCGTGCCCACGTCTTTCACGCTGGAGAACTATATCAACGTTCTGTATAAAGCTAAATTTCTGACCTATTTCCGCAATAGTGTCATTGTTGCGGTCTGCACCACGGTTGTGTGCATGGTCCTGTCCATCTGTGCCGGCTACGGCATGACCCGCTATCGGGTCCGGGGCAGCCAAAAGCTGAAAATGGGCATTCTGTATACCCGGATGTTCCCCTCCGTGCTGCTGGCCCTGCCTTACTATGTCATCATGCGGAACCTGGATCTGGGCGATTCTCTGCTGGGACTTATCCTGATCTATTGCTCCTTCACCCTGCCGTTTACCATCTGGAATATGCAGACGTTTTTCCGTCAGCTCCCCTGGGAGCTGGAGGAGGCGGCCTGCATCGATGGCGCCAGCCGTACAACGGCGCTGTTCCGGGTGATCCTGCCCATGGCAAGACCGGGCATCATCGCAACGGGCTTGTTTTCTTTCATGACCTGCTGGGATGAGTATATGTACGCGAACCTGTTCATTTCCTCCACCTCGAAGAAGACCATCTCCCTGGGCATTCAGTCCTTCATCGGAGAGTACAGCACGGATTGGGGCAGCCTGATGGCGGCTACAGTGATTGCCATGGTACCCATCATCATCTTCTTTGTTGTTGCGCAGAAGAACCTGGTAGGCGGCCTGTCCGCCGGCGCGGTGAAGGGCTGATGAGGGAACGATATGTATATTGATCTGCAGGAATATCAGGAATTTTCAAAGCCGGCCTTTACCCGGGAAGGGCTCATAGTGCAGTTCCCCCGCCGTGTGACCGGCATTACCCGGGACGGCAGCCGCATTCTGCTTCATCTGCAGGCCATGGTCTGCCGGAAGGAGCCCGTTGTAATCAGCGCGCTGATGCAGGGGCGTACCTTCCGTTTTACCGGACAGTGGGCACCTATGACGGTATCACTGGAGTTCCTCCCGCCCCGGACGCTGCGCCTGCGCCTGGCGGACGGAGAGGGCCTCCCGCCCAACCCCCAGCCCATGGTGCTCTCCCAGCCGGAACCGGCGCCTATGGCCATGGTGGAAACGGAGGACTGCTATCGCTTTTTCACAGAGTCGTGGCAGGCCACCGTCTGGAAGGATCCCTATCGCCTGGAGTTGGCGGATGCGAACGGGAAGCTCTTGTACCGGCAGTATAACGACGACCGGCACAACGTAACCAACGACCGGCGCCGGGGCCATCAGGAAGGGGAGGGGGATGACCCCGCCCAGGATCCCGCCCTATCCTTCCCGGGGTTCGAGACCTACCCCTTCGGCTGTGTGACGGACCCGGATACGGGGGCGCGCTGCTTTACCGAGAGCGTGTGCGTGGAGCCCGGCGAGACGTTTTACGGCTTTGGCGAGCGGTTTTCGCCCTTGAATAAAAACGGTCAGGAGCTGCTGAACTGGGTCATCAATCCCGTGGGCGTCTCCAATAATAAAGCCTATAAGTGCGTCCCCTTCTTTTTCAGCAGCAGGGGCTACGGCGTTTACTATAATACCCCGCGTAAGATCCGCTTTTCCATGTGCAATTACTATTATAAGGCCTATGAGTGCCAGGTGGGGAGCGATGGGCTGGACTTGTTCCTTTTCGTGGGCGACCAAAAGCAGGTGCTCTCAGCTTATGCGGACCTCACCGGCCACAGTGCCCTGCCGCCCAAGTGGGCCTTCGGCGTGTGGATGAGCAGGAACTGCTACATGACCCAGGAGGAGGTAGAGGCCGTTGCCGCTCAGCTGCGCGAGAGGCAACTGCCCTGCGATGTTATGCACATAGACTGGGCCTACTGCAAGACCTATGACTACGATTTTGCCTTTGACAAGCGTCGCTTTCCGGATGTGGCTGCCATGTCCGAAAAGCTGCTGCAAATGGGGATTCGTCTGTCGGTCTGGCAGATTCCCTATATCAAAAAGACGGCGGACACCTACCGGTATGCCGCTGAGCATGGGTACCTGGCCCGGGAAGCGGACGGCTCTCCGGCGGATACCCAGGCTGGGGAGGCAGTCATTGATTTCAGCAACCCCCAGGCAGTGGCCTGGTATCAGGACCTGCTACGGGGCCTGCTGGAGCAGGGCATCCGGGTCATCAAAACGGACTTCGGTGAAAACGCCCAGGACTGTTACCGATATGCCGGCTGTGATGGTCGGGATATGCACAACCTCTATCCCCTTTTGTATAACCGGGCGGCCTACGAGGTTTGCCAGCAGGTCCATCCGGGAGACAGCCTTGTTTGGGGCCGCTCGGCTTACGCGGGCTGCCAGCGATACCCGGTCTACTGGGGCGGCGACTCGGATTCTGACTATAACGGCATGTATCATTCCCTCCGGGGCGGCCTGTCCCTGGGCCTGTCGGGCTTCCCGTTCTGGAGCCACGACGTTGGGGGATACTTTTGCACGCCGGAGCCGAATGTGTACATCCGCTGGATGCAGTTCGGCATGCTCTCGCCCCTGGTGCGGTTCCACGGCACCTCGGCCCGAGAGCCTTGGGCATTCGGGGAGAAGGCCGTGGAGCTTTACCGGCAATACGCGGCCCTGCGTTATTCCCTGATCGAGTACCTTTACAGCGAGGCCCGGCGCTGTGCGGAGGACGGTACGCCTATGCTGCGGGCCCTGGTTCTGGACTTCCCGGAGGATCCCATGGTAAAAAACATCGACGATTCGTACCTGCTGGGGCGAAACCTCCTGGTGGCGCCGGTGTTTTCCGATGAGCCGGAGCGGGCAGTGTATCTCCCGGCGGGAACGGACTGGATGTACCTGCATACCGGCCGATGGCATCGGGGCGGTCAGTGCGTCCGCGTCAAGGCCCCCATCGATGTCATGCCTATTTTCTACCGGGGCGGAACGGCCACCCCGCGCATCACGCCGGGGCAATGTGTGTCCCAGACCCCACCCCAGGAGCTGACGTGGGAGGTCTGCCCCTTTGAAGGTCGGGCAGGGTATACCTATCGGGCTGAGCATGACCCCGTCCGCCTGGACTTTGCTTTGGATGATTCTAGGGAGGCCCGGGTGACCGTCACCGGCCATGAGCCTTACGGCCTGTGCCTGCGCATCCATGCGCCCAATATGCAAAAGCTGTTGATAAACGGCTCACCCGCGCTGTTTGCGTGGGAAGGGGACACAGCCGTATACCGGAAAGGAGCGTCAAAGGAATGTTAGTATCATCAAAAGAAATGCTTTGCAAGGCCCGGGAGGAGGGCTATGCGGTAGGATCCTTCAATATTTTCAACTTGGAGAGCGCCAAGGCCATCATAGCAGCGGCTGAGGCGGAGAATGCCCCGGTCATGCTGCAGATCTGGAGCGGCTTTGCGGATTTCATCGGTCTAGATGTGCTGGGTGCCATTGCAGTCTGTGAGGCAAAGCGGGCCCGGGTGCCGGTGGCGGTGCATTTGGACCACGGCGCCACATTGTCCCAGGTAGGGCAGTCCGTGGCGGCGGGCTTCACCTCCGTCATGCTGGATGGATCGGCCCTTCCGCTGGAGGAGAACATTGCCCTGACCCGCAACGTGGTGGAATTCTGCCGGGGCCTGGGCATCCCGGTGGAGGGTGAGATTGGCCATGTGGGCGGCTCGGAGGACGGCGGCACCCGGGACGAGATCGTCTACACGGATCCAGATGAGGCTGTGGCCTTTTGGAAGGACAGCGGCGTGGACTTTGTGGCGGTGTCCATCGGCACCTTCCACGGCGTTTATGAGGACGCGCCCCGGCTGAATATTGACCTTCTGAAGGCCCTGGCCGCCCGCATCAGCGCCCCTCTGGTGCTACACGGCTCCTCCTACACGCCGGATGACCAGCTGGCAGAGGCGGTGCGCCACGGCATCAGCAAGATCAATGTGGCCACAGAGGTCAGCGACACTATGATCCGCGCCACACTGGAACACACCCGCAGCCTGGAGAAGGTAAAATACGCCAACCAGCTGACGGACGCGCCCTATCAGGCGGTCACGGAGTTAGTCCGGCACAAGATCCGCCTTTTTGGCGGCAGCGGAAAGGCCTGAGTACGGAATAACAATCGAAGGAAAGGAATACTCTCATGAAAATCACAGATGTACTTGTGGATTATATAAAGTGTCCCCTGCCGGGCGAATTTCACCCCACCTGGGGCAGCGGCCTGGCGCAGCACCATGTGGGCATGACCTTGGTCCGGATCGTCACGGACGAGGGTCTCGTGGGCATATCTGCGGGCACAGCCAACGGCTGGGAAAATGTGGTGGGTGTGAACACCTTTATTCGCAGCCAGCTGATCGGAAAGGATCCCCTGATGATCGAGCAGCTTCGCCCCATTATCAGCAATGCAAAGCTGCGCATGGGCTGGCCCTGGATGGTGGAGGCGGCCCTGTGGGACCTGGCCGGAAAGTACTGCGGCCTGCCCGTATACAAGATGTGGGGCGGCTATACCAATAAAATGAAGCTCTATGCCAGCACCGGTGAAATCCGCAGCCGGGAGGAACGGATGACATATGTACAGAGCTGCATCGACAAAGGCTTCCGCGCCGTAAAGCTACGGATGCACAGTGAGGATCCCGAGGAGGATCTGGAGGATATCCGGGCCATCGTCGCCAAGTTTGGTCGGCAGATCTCCTTCATGGTGGACGCCAACCAGGCGGATCATCTGCCTGGTGCGGTGGACATCAACTGCGCCTGGGACACCTATACGGCCCTCCACGTGGCCCGGGAGCTGGAGAAGCTGAACATTCTCTGGCTGGAGGAACCCTTGGCGCGGTTCAACTACGAGGGCCTGGAGCTGATCGCCCGGAAGGTGGACATTCCCCTGGCCGGCGGTGAGAAAAATACCGGGCTCAATGAATTCAAGGACCTGGCGGAGCGGACGGGCTACCACATTCTGCAGGGCGACAGCACCTTCTGCGAGGGCATGTTTCAGATGCGCAAGGCGGCTGCCCTGGCGGAGACCCATAACAAGCTGTTCATCCCCCACACCTGGTCCAACCCCTGCGGGCTGATGGCCAATATGCAGGTGGCGGCCTCGCTGCCCAACTGCCCGTGGTTCGAGCTGCCCTTCGAGCCCCCAGCCTACACCATGGAGATGTATGACCAGGTGTTCCAGGAGGGGCTGCAGATCGAGGACGGCTATATCACCGTCCCCGATCGCCCCGGCTTGGGTTTTGCCTTCCGAGAGGGCTTTATTGAGGAAAACAAGGTGCCGTTTACCAAGGAAAGCATCGGTATTCGTGGTTGAAAGGATGAAACATATGAAAAAGTATCCGCTGATTATCGGCAACGAAGAGGTTTTCACCGAGGATACCCATATCGTCTATAACAAGTATACGGGCGAGCCCTATGCGCAGATCAGCCTGGCCGGGCCGGAGCAGGTGGAGGCCGCTGCCTCCGCTGCGTATGAAGCCTTCCGTTCCGTGCCCTTTGATGCTCTGGCCCGGTACAATGTGCTGATGAAGGCGTCTCAGCTCCTGTCAGAGCGGGCGGATGACCTGGCAATGACCATGGTGGCCGAGGCGGGCAAGACCCTCCAGGACGCCAAAAATGAGGTGCTCTGGTCCGTGGACCTGCTGACGGAGTCCGCCGAGGAAGCCCGGCGGCTGCACGGCACCTGCTTTGGCTTTTGGGGGGACGGCTGGATGGACAGCCGCACCTGCTATACTCGCAAGGAGCCCATCGGCCCCGTAGCGGCCATTGCGCCGTTCAACTTCCCGCTGAATCTGGTGATCCACAAGATTGCCCCGGCCCTGGCGGCGGGCAACCCGGTGCTGCTGAAGCCGGCGGAGGTCACCTCCGTCATCGGCCTGAAAATCTGCCGCCTGCTGATGGATGCCGGAGCGCCCAAGGGCTATGTCAGCTGCCTCACCGGCAGCGGCTCGGCCATCGGCCCGCTGCTGACGGCCAACGAGAAGATCGCCTTTTATAGCTTCACCGGCAGCGTGGATGTGGGCAAGAGCATCAAGTCTGCCATCGGTCTGCGCCAGTGCGCTATGGAGCTGGGCTCCAACGCGGCCACCATCGTCTGTGAGGATTACGACCTTGCATCTGCCGTGGCAAGCTGCGCCGATGCAGCCTTCTGCAATGCGGGACAGGTCTGCATCCATTTGCAGCGGATCTATGTACAGCGGCCCATATACGAAGAGTTTGTGGCTCGCCTGACCGAGGCCGCAAAGGCCAAGGTGGTGGGCGACCCCATGGCCTCTGCCACTGACATCGGCCCCATGATCGCGGAAAAAGAGGCGCTCCGGGTGGAGCGCTGGGTGGCGGAGGCAGTTGCCGGCGGCGCGGAGGTCCACTGCGGAAACCGGCGGGAGAAGGCGCTGTTCTGGCCCACGGTCCTGACGGGTACTACCTGGGATATGCGTGTGGTGCAGGAGGAGGTTTTCGGCCCGGTGGTCTGTGTTATGCCCTTTGGCACCATGCAGGAGGCCTATGACATGGTCAATGACTCCCGCTATGGCTTGAACACGGGCATTTTGACCAACAACATCGCCGTTGCCATGGAGGCGACCCGCGTGCTGCAGAGCGGCAGTGTGATCGTCGGCGGCACCTGCGGGTTCCGTATCGGCAATATGCCCTACGGCGGCGTAAAGGACAGCGGCTTCGGCAAGGAAGGCCCCCGCTACGCCATTGAGAAGATGAGTCAAACCAAGGCCGTGGTCATTTTGAACTGAGGGCCCCTGCGTGAATACCCACGGTCAAGGGGGAGTTTTCCCAAAGCGGGGCCATACGGAGCGCAATAGCCCGCTTACCGGCCGCTACATGCTGCTGCAGGGATTGAACTGGTCGGCATTTGCCGCCATTTGGGTCTATGCGGTGGTGCTGCTCCGGGGCAGTGGCCTGAGCTACAGCCAGGCTGGCCTTGTGATCTCACTGGCAAATATCCTGGCGGTATTTGCCCAGCAGGGGCTGTCCGCCTGGGCGGACCGGGCAGCTGTCGACTCCAGCGCAAAGGCGGCCGCCGGCCTGGTGAGTCTGGGCGCGACGGCGGCGCTGCTGTTTTTGCTGGCTGGCTTCGGAGGCAAGGCTTTGGCGGGCGTCTGCTTCTGCCTGATTGGCGTTGCGATCATCGGCGTGCAGCCCTTTTTGAATGCCGCCGCCATGGAGCAGGTGCAGCAAGGACTTGCGTTAAATTACGGCCTGGCCCGGGGGATTGGGTCGGTGAGCTACGCAGCTTTTTCCGCCTTAGCAGGCGTGATATTAGGCCGCTTCGGCGGCTCAGGATTGGTGGCGACCTATATATTTCTGAGCCTAGCCGTGCTCCTGGCCTTGGCAGCCTTTTCTGCCGGGGCAGGGAGAACCGTTTCCGTCCGACAGCCGGGCGAGACCCTAAGCGGTGCGGCGTTGCTGCGCCGAAATCCGCAATTCTGCTGGTTTCTTGCATCCAGCGTCCTGCTCTATGCCGCCCATATGATGGCCATCACGTATATGGATGCCATCGTGGGCCGGGCCGGGGGAACGGAGGCGGAGCTGGGTCTGGCGGTAGCGGTAGGCGCGGCGGCGGAGTTTCCGGCTATGGCGCTTTTGCAACGTATCCGCAGGCGTTTTTCCGCTAAGCAAATTCTGTTGTTTTCTGCAGTATCCTTTGCGGTCAAGCTCCTGTGCCTGGCGGCAGCCGTGTCCATGACCTGGGTGTATTTGGCCAGCCTTCTGCAGCTGGCGGCATACAGCCTGTTCACGGGCATGTCCGTATACTATGTGACGGACGTCGTCGATTCCGCCAATCAGGCAAAGGGTCAGGCCCTGTGTTCCGGTGCCTCGACAGTCGGCGCAGTGCTGGGCAACTACGCTGGGGGTATGCTGCTGGAACATTTGAGCGTGGGGAGGACCATGCTCTTCGGGGCACTGCTGGCAGGTGCGGGGGCAGTTCTGCTGACCCGCTGCTTTAACGGAAGCACCGCTCCATCGAAAGTTTGACAGCATAGGAGAAATGAGCATATGAAAGTCGTGGTCGCAATGGATTCCATGAAAGGCAGCCTCACCTCCCGGGAGGCGGGCAATGCCGCCCGGGAAGGTATCCTCCGGGCGATCCCGGATGCCGTCGTGACGGTGCATACCGTTGCCGACGGCGGAGAGGGCACCGCGGAGGCGCTGGTAGAGGCCTACGGCGGCCGGTATATCCACAAGCGCGTTACCGGCCCTTATGGGGAGTCGGTGGATGCCGTCTACGGATATATTGAGAGCCGGAACCTGGCCGTTTTGGAGGTGGCGTCCGCGGCAGGCCTCACCCTATCGGACCGCCGGGATCCGCTTCGCGCTACCAGCTACGGTGTCGGCGAGCTGATCCTGGACGCGGTGTCCCGTGGCTGCCGCAACTTCATCGTTGGTTTGGGAGGGAGCGCCACCAACGATGCCGGCCTGGGCATGCTGAGCGCCTTGGGCTTTGTTTTTCGGGACAAAAGAGGAGACCGCTGCGGGATTTTTGCGGAGTCATTATCGGAGGTGGCGTCCGTTTCTACGGCGGGCGTTACACAGGAACTGAAGGAGTGCCGCTTCTCTGTGGCCTGCGACGTGGCCAATTCTCTTTGCGGCACTCAGGGTGCAACTTATGTCTTCGGCCCTCAAAAGGGCGTCACCGCAGAGCAGCGGGAACCCCTGGACCGCGCGGTGTCTCATTTCGCGTCCGTGCTGGAGGCGGAGCTGCACGCGCAGGCCTGCCAGATCCCCGGTGCCGGGGCCGCAGGCGGTCTGGGATTTGCATTTTTGAGCTGCCTGCATGCCCGGCTGCGGCCCGGCATTGAAGTGGTCCTGCACGCCTTGCGGCTGGAGGAAAGCCTCCGGGATGCTGCCTTTGTTCTGACGGGGGAGGGATGCCTGGACGGACAGACAGCCATGGGGAAGACCCCTGTGGGCGTGGCTGCCCTGGCCAAATGCTTTGGTGTCCCTGTCATTGCCCTGGCGGGCGCAGTCAAGCCGGAGGCCCGGGCGTGCAACGCCTGCGGCATCAATGCCTTCTTTCCCATCCTCCCGGCGGCCATGTCGCTGGAGCAGGCTATGGAGCCCGCCTGTGCGGCGGAAAATATAGCCCGGACGGCGGAACAGGTTTTCCGCCTCATCACCTGCGTGACACAGAGCCCCTCTATGCCGGAAAAATCATAGTGGAGGGTGAACTGTGCCAAAATTTCTACAGCCATATGCATGTCAAAAGCACCGAAGCCGGGTGGTGAACTGCCCCAGTAAAACTGGACAATAGACAAAAAGCCCCCTGATGTAGGATAATATCTACGTCAGGGGGTAGATGAAGAAGGAGAAAAAGCGAGTCGCTGCGGAGCTGCAGCTCCACAGCGACCAGAGCTTTCAATATACATCGCACGGATATTTTAAGCTATCGCAATCTTACGGCATAACGCCGTCGATGTCAAGGAAAGAAAATCCTTACAACAACGCAATGGCAGAAGATTTCTTTTCTATTCTGAAAACAGAATGTATCTATCGGCACAAACCAAGTACATTCAGGGAAGCAGATGATTTAATCGGCAGATATATTTACTTTTATGTAAAATTTGCATTTATAGAAGATAGCCGCAACGGAGGCGAGAATTAGCCCTCGCCTCCGTTGCGGCTATCAAATAAATATTATCGCACTATTTACGATTTCAGTTGCCCGATTTCGTATGTTGTTCATTTTGCCCATCCAAGCCATTTGGTCGGCGGCTTTCAGTTACTCGCTGATGCTCTCCGCTTTTGCCATTTGCTTTACCAGCCGCTCAAACATCTCCTCAGCCTACCGGTCAATATCCACAAGATAGCTGTTCAATTTGCCGCTTGTCAGCAAGTTGGCGTAAAACGCTTTGCGGTGATTTTATTTGCCTTTGCCACGCCTAATAAATTGTTTTGTTTAATACTTCGTTATCAGTCCGTAGCATTCGACCCAGGACCTTTTTTCAAATTTCAATACGGTACACCCCGCTGTACTTGATGCCCGCCTCTTCCAAAGCGGCGGTGACAGCCTGCTCCTGCTCCGCCTCCGCCTTCCAAGCCAGGCCACATCCGGCGGTGATCTCCCGGGGCACCGGAATCAGCCGCCCCGGAACGTCTCTTTCCAAACAGTATTTTTCCGCCGCCATAGCTGCGGCGGTGGCGTCAAAGGTCACCACCAGGCACAGTTTCTTTTGCAGCATATCAGGGCCTCACAATGAGGTCTGCGGCCATCTGCTTTTCCACAATGTCATACATATTGGTCACCCCGCCCACAGCCAGCTTCTCGGTGAGGCCGTAGAAATTCAGGCAGGTGCCGCAGGTGAGGATCTCCACCCCCCGCTCCGCCATGGATTTCAGATCCTCCAGGGACAGAGAGCCCTGACAGGTAAGAGACGCGCCGCCGTTATAAAACAGGATGGTCTTAGGCAGGCTTTCCTGTTGGCTCAGGGCGTAGAGAAACGCCTTCAGCAGGTTTTTGCCCAGTTCGCCTTCGCCCTCGCCCATGTGGTCGGCAGCTACCACCACAACGGTGTTCTTTTGCCCGGCGGGAACCATGCACACGGTCTCCTCACTCTCTGCGGGCAGGTCCGCCCCGGCGCCCACGGTCATGGTCACCCGGTATTCATTCTCCCCCAGCTTCTCACTCTCCACGCCGTAGCCCTTCTGATTTGCCATCTTGGTCAGATTCTGCACGGCGATGTCGTTATCCACCAGGGTCTCCACAACGCCGCCGTCTGCACCCAGCTGGCGGATGGCCTCCTTAGTCTTTACCACGGGAATGGGGCAGGTGTCCCCCATTGCGTTCACTTTCAGCATGATTTTATCCTCCATAATATTTACTGCCAAAAATTCCTTTGGAATTTTTTGACAAAAGATTTTCGGCCTGCTGCGGGCAACAAATTCTGCAGGGCAATTTACTCTGGTTATTGTTATCCAACAACACGAATCTCAATATCTTCACTGTCCGTCACTTCGCCCACTATAGCCGCCGGGGCACCGATGCGCCGCAGGTCCTCCACCAGCGCCTCCGCCTGTTCGCCCGACAGGGCCACCAGCAATCCGCCGGAGGTCTGGGGGTCAAACAGCACCTCCTCCATAGAGAAGGACACATTCTCAAAGCGTACAAAGGGGCCTGTATGGTTGCGGTTGCGCTGCCCTGCCGCTGTCAGCAGGAATTCATCTGCATGGCGCAGGGCCTCGGAAAATACCGGCACCGCCCCAGCCTCAATGCGGCAGCTGTGGGCCCCATCCAGCATCTCATGCAGGTGGCCCAGAAAGCTGAAGCCCGTTACGTCCGTGCAGGCGTGTACATCGCATTTCCGGCAGCATTCGGCGGCGTATTTATTCAGGGTGGTCATGGAGGCAACGGCGGCCTGCATGGCCTCGGAGCTGGCCTCCCCCACGCGGCTCGCCGTGCAGAGGATGCCAACACCCAGCCGCTTGGTCAGCACCAGCTTATCCCCCTTTTGGGGCGTGTTGTTGGCATAAATACGGTCCGGATGCACCGTACCCATGACGGACAAGCCGTATTTCACATCACTGTCGGCAATGGAGTGGCCGCCCACCAGGGTGCCCCCGGCCTCAGCCACCTTTTCCGCGCCGCCGCGCATCATCTCGCCCAGGATATTCAGGTCCGACTTTTCCGGAAAGCACACAATGTTCAATGCTGTTTTTACCTGGCCACCCATGGCCCACACGTCGCTGAGGGCGTTGGTGGCTGCGATCTGCCCGAAGGTGTAGGGGTCATCCACCATGGGTGGAAAAAAGTCCAGGGTTTGCACCACTGCTACATCGTCTGTAAGCTTATACACGGCGGCATCGTCCTTGCTGTCAAAGCCGATGAGCAGGTTTGGGTCCGCCGGGAATTTCGGCAGGCGTTCCAGCACACGGCTCAGCACCCCGGCCCCCAGCTTGGCGGTGCAGCCGCCGCCCTTGCAAAAGAGCTTGCTCTGTTCCATGGTATCGTCTCCTATCGTTGTTCTACCGTAAGAATAGCACAAATCTTAGGAATGTAAAATAGATTTACTGCATATAACCCTCATTGTTATCGTTTTTACCGATAATTCCGCTTCCGAAAGCCTGAGGTTGCACCCGCGCCGCCATTCTGCTATAATGCATTTTATGTATTGAAGGTTTTCCGCCAGTTTTTTGAAAGGAGTTTCTGTTTTATGCGCGTCATTGACCTGGATAATATTAATCTCGCCATGCGCAACGAGGAGCAATTCGTCCTCCGGTGCGAGGAGGTCTTTCACGATAAGATCAGCTCCGCCGCCGCCACCATTCTGGCCGGCAAGGATAAAAAGCCCATCGTGGCTCTCACCGGTCCCTCCGGCTCCGGCAAGACCACCACAGCCATGCGCCTGCAGCAGTATCTGGAGAACCTGGGCGTGAAGGTGTGCATGCTGAGCATGGACAATTTCTTCCTGCCCCTGGACCAGCGCCCGCCGGAGGCCACCGATTGGGAGAGCCCCTACTGCGTAAACCGGGATCTGCTGGTGGATTGCATCCATCGTCTGGCGGACGGCCAGGAGGTGGAGGTGCCCTGGTACGACTTCGTCACCGGCAACACCGGCGGCTGGCGCAAAATGCAGGGCGACAAGGACGCCATCATCATTGCCGAGGGCATCCACATGCTCAATCCCCTGATCTTTGACCGCCTGCGCAGTGAGGCCAACGGCATCTATGTGGCTCCCCGGACCCGTATCATCACCAATGATGACAAGATCGTCCGACCCGAGCAGCTGCGGGTGGTGCGCCGCATGATCCGGGACTACAAGACCCGGGGCCACTCCCTGCAGGATACCGTCCGCAAGGCGCAGAGCGTAGATCGGGGCGAGGTAAACTACATCCAGCCCAACAAGCAAAATGCCGCCATCCATATTGATACCTTCCACGACTATGAGCCCTGCATCCTGGCCAAGTATCTGGAGGAGATCCCCCGGTTCCGGGAGGAGCTGACCCCGGAATTTATCAGCCAGTACGGCCTCACGGACCTGATGAAGGCGGTGGAGAGTGTGCCGCCCCTGCACACCCCCTATGTACCCCTGAACTCCATTGTCCGGGAGTTTGTTGGCGGCAGCTGCTTCCAGTATTGAGCGGCGTTTCCTTAAAAAAAATACTTGCCCGCAGAGTTGATTTTCATCTCTGCGGGCAAAGTGTCCTAAAAGCGATAAATATGCCAAGGGTAAAGCAGGGCGCCGAAAAGCTTTTCGGCACCCTGCCTGCAAGGATGCTCCCATCTGTACAGGTTCTTTACTTCACATACTCCTGCGGGTCCACCACCCTTCCGTCCTTGCTGACGGAAAAATGCAGATGTGGGCCCACATCGCCCTCTGCGGCGGCGGTGGAGCCTACCAGGCCGATGATGTCCCCGGCCTCGACGGTCTTGCCCTGCTCCACCGGCGGCTCCTGCTGCAGGCTGCTGTACTGCGTCTCATAGCCGTCTGCGTGGGAGATGACCACCGTGACGCCCATAAGGTCGTCATAGCGTACCTCCTTCACCGTGCCGGCGGCGGCGGTCTTCACCGCATCGCCCTCCTCGGCCCGAATGTCTACGCCGTCGTGGGTGCGCCAATCGGCCATGGTCTCATCATACATCAGCTCTGTCATACTGAACACCGTCACCGTGGTGCCGTCCAGCGGGGAGCAGACCTGTGGCAGCAGTTCCTCCGGCTCCAGGGTCTCCTGCACGGGCTCCGGGTCCGCCTCCGGCATCTGGGCCCGCTGCACGTCCTCCACCTCCTCCTGGCGCACAACGGGCTTATCCTTGCCCTCCTCCGCCACCTTTGCCTGCTGCACCAGGACGAAATAGCCGGCCACACCGATGGCCGCCAGGCATAGCACAAGGGCTATGTAAAAGCCCCGGCCGCCGAAAAAGCTCCTGGATTTATCGTGATTCATCCGACCCATAACAAAAACACCTTTCCTGCGGCCATGGGCCGCACACCGCAGTATATCCGGCCTGCGGCCGCCGAATTAAGCAAAAAAAGCTCACTGCCTGCAGTATGCGCAGGCAGTGAGCTTTTTAAACATTTTATTCGTTCAGCGCAGGATGAGTGTTTTCCCGTCCATCTCCTCCGGGCAGGCCAATCCCATCACATCCAAAATGGTGGGTGCAATGTCCGCCAGGCGGCCGGGCCGCAGCTCGCTGCCGGCCCCGCAGAGGATGAAGGGCACCCGGTTGGTGGTATGGGCCGTCATGGGGCTGCCGTCGGGCTGGAGCATGACCTCGGCATTGCCGTGGTCAGCGGTGATCATGGCAATGCCGCCCATCTCCAGGGTAGCGTCCACCACCCGGCCCACGCAGGTGTCCACGGTCTCCACAGCCTTGATGGCAGCGGGAAGCACACCGGTGTGGCCCACCATGTCGCAGTTGGCAAAATTCAGGATCACCACGTCATATTCGCCGCTCTTAATGCGCTCCACACATTTGTCGCACACCTCGTAGGCGCTCATCTCCGGCTGCAGGTCATAGGTGGCCACCTTAGGGGATGCCACCAGCACCCGATCCTCCCCGGGATACTGCTTCTCCACGCCGCCGTTGAAGAAGAAGGTCACATGGGCATACTTCTCCGTCTCGGCAATGCGCAGCTGGGTCATACCCAGAGAGCTGAGATATTCGCCCAAGCCGTTTTTCACAGCGATCCGGGGCCACGCCACCAGCACATTGGGCATGGATGCGTCATACTCCGTATTGCAGACATAGGTGGTGGGGAAATACTCCCGCTGGAACCCGTCAAACTCCGGATCCACAATGGCCCGGGTAATCTCCCGGGCCCGGTCGGGCCGGTAGTTGAAGAAAATGATGCTGTCGTTGTCGGAAATAGTGCCCTCGCCGTCACAGACCACAGGCTCCACAAACTCGTCCGTTATGCCGTTTTCATAGCTCTTGGCCACGGCATCCACGGGGTCGGTATTCTGCACGCCCTCACCGTAGACCATGGCGTCGTAGGCCATCTGCAGCCGCTCCCAGCGTTTGTCGCGGTCCATGGCGTAGTAGCGGCCCATGACGGTGGCGATCTTGCCCACGCCGATCTTGCGACACTTTTCCACGCACTGGGCTACAAAGTCCTTGCCGCTGGTGGGGGACACATCCCGGCCGTCCAGAAAGGCGTGGATATAGACCCGCTCCAGGCCCTTGTCCTTGGCCATCTGCAGCAGGGCCCAAAGGTGCTCCACCGTGGAGTGTACGCCGCCGCTGGAGAGCAGGCCGTACAGGTGCAGGCTGCTGCCCTTTTCCAGGCAATCGTCCATGGCCTTGTTATAGGCGGGGTTCTTGAAAAAATCGCCGGTTTCAATGGCGCGGCTGATCCGGGGCAGGTCCTGGAACACCACCCGGCCGCCGCCGATGTTGGTGTGGCCCACCTCGCTGTTGCCCATCTGCCCGGCGGGCAAGCCCACATCCAATCCGGAGGCAGAGAGTGTGGTATTGGCATTTTCGGCAAACAGACGGTCCAGCACCGGAGTATTGGCCAGGGTCACGGCGTTGCCGGGGCCGGGGGCACCCATGCCAAAGCCGTCCATAATCACCAGCACAGTGGGTGTTTTATTCTTCATAGCAATTCCTCACTTTATTTCAGCGCTTAATCCTGATTGGCTGCATTGATGATGTCAACAAATTGGCCCGCATCCAGCGCCGCGCCGCCGATGAGGCCGCCGTCGATGTCCGGCTGCGCCAGCAGCTCAGCGGCGTTGGCAGGCTTCATGGAGCCGCCGTACTGCACCGTGACGGACCGGGCAATGCGCGCGCCGTACAGATGGCGGATGGTGCTGCGAATGAAGGTGCAGACCTCTGCCGCCTGCTGGGCAGTGGCGGTCTTGCCGGTGCCGATGGCCCACACGGGCTCATAGGCGATGACGCACTTGCGGGCCTTCTCCGCCGGCACGCCGGCCAAAGCGGACTTGAGCTGCAGAGCGATAAGCTCCATAGTCACGCCCAGCTCCCGCTGGTCCAAAGTCTCGCCCACACAGATGATGGGGTGCAGGCCTGCCTCCAGCGCCGCAATGACCTTTTTATTCACGGTGAAGTCGGTCTCCCCGAAATACTGCCGGCGCTCGGAGTGGCCGATGATAACATATTTTACGCCCAGATCCTTCAGCATATCCGCCGACACCTCGCCGGTGTAGGCGCCGCTCTTTTCATAGAAAACATTTTGTGCGCCCACGGACACCCGCAGATCCTTAAAGGCCTTCATGGCGGCGGGAATATTCACGGCGGGTACGCACACCACCACGTCGCACCACTTAGTGCGAGGCAGCAGGCGCTTGAGTTCTTCGGCAAACCTCTTGGTCTCGGAGGCGGTCTTATTCATCTTCCAGTTGCCGGCGATGATGGTCTTACGATATCTGCGATTCATAATTTTCTCATTTAACTCCTACATATTATTGATATATTTTAGATCTTTTTGAATTTATTTATCCAGCAAACACGCCACGCCCGGCAGCTCCTTACATTCCAGGAACTCCAGGGAAGCGCCGCCGCCGGTGGGGAAATCGGTGAAGCGCCGCCGGTGGCGGAACAAGCGAGCCGATTTCGAGGAAGTGCCCCGATTGGCGGCCACGATAGTGTCCGGGAATCGGCTGGCACGACGGTGGGCCGAAACGAGTGGCCGCGGTCAAAATTTCCAGCGGCCGCCATAAGGCAGCGCAGAAATTTTGGGCACCGCAACAGGGTCGGAACCGGCGGCTTACTTATTTATCCAGCAGGCACGCCACGCCCGGCAGCTCCTTGCCCTCCAAAAACTCCAGGGAAGCGCCGCCGCCGGTGGAGATATGTGTCATCTTGTCGGCATAGCCCAGCTGCTCCACAGCCGCCGCGCTGTCGCCGCCACCCACAATGGTAATGGCGTCCGTCTTGCTCAGCGCCTCGGCCACGGCCCGGGTACCCACGGCAAACTTATCAAACTCAAACACGCCCATAGGCCCGTTCCAGATAACCGTGCCGGCGTCTGCAACGGCAGCGCAGTAGAGCTTCACGGTCTCCGGCCCGATGTCCAGGCCCTCCCATCCATCGGGGATCTGCCCGGCCTTCACAACAGCGGTGTCAGCATCCGGTGCAAAGCGGTCGGCGATGACGGTGTCCACAGGCAGCAGCAGCTTCACGCCCTTGTCCGCCGCCTTTTTTACCATTTCATTGGCGTAGTCCATCCACTCGCTCTCCAGCAGAGACTTGCCGATTTTGCCGCCCTGAGCGGCGGAGAAGGTATAGGCCATGCCACCGCCGATAATAATGGTGTCGGCAATCTCCAGCAGGTTGTTGATGACGCCGATCTTGGAGGAGACCTTGCTGCCGCCCAGGATAGCTACCAGGGGCCGCTTGGGATTTTCCAGCGCGCCGCCCATGACCCGCAGCTCCTTTTCGATCAGGAAGCCCGACACAGCAGGCAGGTAAGCTGCCACGCCGGCGGTGGAGGCATGGGCCCGGTGCACGGCGCCGAAAGCGTCGGACACATAGATATCCGCAAAGGAGGCCAGCTTTTTGGCAAACTCGGGGTCGTTCTTGGTCTCGCCCTTTTCAAAGCGGGTGTTCTCCAGCAGCAGGATCTGGCCCGGCTGCAGAGCGGCGGCCTTGGCGGCGGCATCCTCTCCCACCACATCATGGGCAAAGAGCACCTCCCGGCCCAGCAGCTGGGACAGGCGCTGGGCCACAGGGGCCAGGGTCAGCTTCCGCAGAGACTTTTCCCATGCTTCCTGCGTCAGCTCGGCAGGATCCTTGCCCTTTTCAAGCTGCTTTTTCACCCACTTGTCAAACACAGGCTCGGGCTTGCCCAGATGGGAGCAAGCAATAACCGCCGCGCCGTGCTCCAGCAGGTATTGAATGGTGGGCAGGGCCGCCACAATACGCTTGTCGCTGGTGATGGCTCCTGTCTTCTTGTCCTGGGGGACATTGAAATCGCAGCGCAGGAGCACCTTCTTGCCGGCAACGTCTACATCTGCAACGGTTTTTTTGTTATAATTCATATGGATACTCTCCTTTTCAGAGTGATTTACAGATTTTTCATCTCCCCCGTGCCGCACAGGCCGGGAAAGCCGTTCTGCCGCAGGGCCTCGTAGGTCAGGATGGCCACAGAATTGCTGAGGTTCAGGCTCCGGGCCTCCTCCCGCATGGGCAGACGGAGACACCGGTCGTAGTGGGCCAGGCGGAACGCCTCCGGCAGGCCTGCGGTCTCTTTTCCGAAGAACAGCCAGCAATCCGGCGAAAACCGCGCCTGGGTATAGTCCCGAGGGGCCTTGGTGGTGGCCAGCCAGAGGTCATCCTTGGCCTCCGGGTGCTGGGCAAAAAGCGCATCCAGGTCCTCATAGTCCGCAACGTGCACCAGATGCCAGTAATCCAGACCCGCACGCTTCACGGCCCGGTCGGAAATATCAAAGCCAAGAGGGCGGATCAGGTGCAGGCGGCTGCCGGTGGCAGCGCAGGTCCGGGCAATATTGCCGCAGTTCTGCGGGATCTCCGGCTCCACCAGCACGATATTCAGCACGGCGTACCATCTCCCCCATTTTGGAATGCTCCGCTTATTGTAATGCATAGCTGCCGTAAATTCAACCGCAAAATGGTATTTTTTGCGGAAAAATTCTGTATTCATCGGTTTTATCCGGGCTATGGGTGCGGTTTTTCCTATTTGTGAGCGGACGCAGACGGTTTTTTGCACAGGAAAAATATTTTTAGTTTTTTAGGAAAACCACTGGATTTTGCAAGAAAAACTGTTATAATGAGAATTAGAAACGGACGGAAAGGAAGTGTGCTCCCATGGGATGTCGAATTGTATGGTCCGCCGCCTGCGGGCGTGCCTTCTTCAAACCGCTGACGCTGCGGCTCGCCACCTCTGCCGGTAGAATCCGGAGAGCGGCGGCCTTATAAAGCGTTCAGCGATTTTTTTATATATGGAGTATCCGCCCCATATTGCCCTCCATATACATCCTGAGAGAGAAATTTTTAGCAAAAACCGAAAGAAAGTGAGTGTGTAACAAAATGATTTCTCATGGCAAGGACATCAAGATCTTCACCGGCAACTCCAACCCCGCCCTGGCAAAGGACATCTGCAAGCTCATCGGCACCAAGCTGGGTGAGGCGGAGGTCAAGCACTTTGCTGACGGCGAGGCCAGCGTCTCTCTGTATGAGACCGTCCGCGGCAGCGATGTGTTCCTCATCAACTCCACCTGCAAGCCCGTGAACGATAGCCTGATGGAACTGCTCATCATGATCGACGCCTGCAAGCGCGCCTCCGCCGGCCGCGTGACTGCCGTGATCCCCTACTTTGGCTATGCTCGCCAGGACCGCAAGGCCAAGAGCCGCGATCCCATCTCTGCCAAGCTGGTGGCTAATATGCTCACCGCTGCCGGCGCCGACCGGGTGCTGACCATGGACCTGCACGCCGCCCAAATTCAGGGCTTCTTTGACATCCCCGTGGATAACCTGCTGGGTAACCCCGTCTTTGTTGACTACTATGCCAAGAAGTTTGGCGAGCGGGCTGAGGATATGGTAGTGGTGTCCCCGGATGTGGGCAGCGTGGCCCGGGCCCGCACCTTTGCCCAGAAGCTGCACATGAACCTCGCCATCGTGGATAAGCGCCGTCAAAAGGCCAACCAGTGCGAGGTGATGAACGTCATCGGCGACGTGGCCGGAAAGGATTGCATCCTCTTTGACGACATGATCGATACCGCCGGCTCCATCTGCAACGCCGCCAAGGCCATTGTGGAGGTGGGCGGCGCTAACAACGTGTACGCCTGCGCCAGCCACGGTGTGCTCTCCGGCCCCGCGCTGGAGCGCCTTTCCGGCAGCGTCATCAAGGAGGTGGCCCTGCTGAACACCCTGCCTGAGGAGATGGGCGCCGGCTGCGATAAAATCAAGTATCTGTCCGTGGCCCCCATGTTCGCCGAGGCCATCGAGCGCATTTACCAGGAGATCTCCATTGCCAAGCTCTTCAGCTGATGCCGGGAGCAGAAGAAATCAACTGTTCAATCCAATCATTTTGTGCTATACTGGTCGGGCGAGAATATCGCCCGACCAAAATTTTTACAGGAGCGTGAGCGTATGTTTTTCAAGCAGAGCGGCTTTACTTGGCTGGTTGTGGGCCTTGGCAATCCCGGTGCACGGTACGAAAGCACCCGGCACAACATGGGCTTTTTAGCCGTTGACCGGCTGGCGGAGCGGGAAAAGCTGCGCTTTAACAAGCTGCGCTTCAAGGCCTGGACGGCGGAGTGGAAGCTGGGAGAGAATAAGGTGCTGGTGATGAAGCCCCAGACCTACATGAATCTCTCCGGGGAGGCCGTAGGTGCCGCCGCCCGCTTCTATAAGATCCCTCCGGAGCATATCCTCGTGGTATCCGATGACATCGACCTGCCGGTGGGCAAGCTCCGGCTGCGTGCCTTCGGCTCCGCCGGGGGGCACAACGGGCTGAAGAATATCATTCAGCATCTGGGCAGTGACCGCTTTCCCCGCATCAAGGTGGGGGTTGGCTCGCCGAAGCAGGCGGGCTACAAGGTGGTGGATTGGGTCATCGGCATGCCTGTGGGCGAGGAGCAGAAGACTCTGCTGGACGCCCTGGATCGGGCAGCCCAGGCCATTCCGGCGGTGATCACCCAGGGCATGGACAAGGCCATGAACCGGTTTAATTAACCTGGCGAAAATTCCTGTGGAATTTTCTGCCAAAGAGTTTTACAGGCTGCTGCGCGCATAATTTCGGCGTATAATGCCGAAATTCCACACTGGCAGCCTGAGCGGTATTTTCTCTCACGCACAGGTCGCGGCGAAAAATGATCTTAATTTTTTGCCGCCTGCAGGCGGCAAACTCTGCGAGGCTTTACAATTCGTATTAGTTAAGCTATATTTCAGATTTTTATCATAAAATACCCGGAAAGGAGGGGGACAATTTGCACACTCTCTTGCAGGAGCTGATGCGCCTGCCGGAATTACAGTATATTCAAAAAGAGCTGGACGATGGCTGCCGCAGCGCAGCCATCACAGGCCTTTCCCCCGTCCACCGGACGCAGATCGCCGCAGCTCTGGCCCAAGCAATGGGCCGCCCCCTGCTGCTCCTGTGCGCCGACGAGCGGGAGTGCCAGCGGTTTGCAGGAGATATGGAAAGCCTTACCGGCTGCAAGCCCCTGCATCTGCCCGGACGAGAAATGCATCTGCGCCCTGCCGCCATTGCCAGCCGCCAGTGGGACTATCAGCGCATTGCAGCGCTGCATCAGCTGCAGGTGAATGTCCCTGCCGTGGTTCTCGCCACCGCCGAGGCCCTGTGCCAGCGGTGCATCCCGCCCCAGGTGCTGGCCGGAGCCGTCATAGACCTGGCCCCGGGCCAGCGGCACGATGTGGCGCAGCTGTGTCACCGCCTCACCGACGCCGGATACACCCGCTGTGACCAGGTGGAGGGGCCCGGCCAATTCGCCCTGCGAGGCGGCATTTTGGATGTATTTTCCCCGGATGCGCAGCAGCCTGTCCGGTGCGACTTTTTTGATGACGAGATCGACGCCCTGGGCCTGTTCGACCCCGGCACCCAGCGGCGGACGGAGAATATAGAAAGCGCCCTCCTGCTGCCGGCGGGAGAGGTGCTGCCCGCCTTCGGCGCCCCGGATGGACCCGAAAAGCTGGAGGCCGCCGCGGCTCGATATGAGAAAAGGGAGAGCACTGCCGCTCTCTGCGCGACTCTGCGCAGTGACGCGGCGGCCCTGCGGCAGGGGATGATCCCCGGGGGCAGCGACCGGTATATGGCGGCGGTGTACCCGGATTTCGTCTGCGCTGCCGATTATCTGCCCGAAAATGTCTTGGTGTGTATCAGCGAGAGCAGCCGGGCCTCCGAGGGGCTGAAGCACTGGCTGTGGCAGCGGCGACAGGACATCGTTACTGCCGAGGAAAACGGCTGGTTGGCGGGGGAATTCGCCCACCTGCAGCTGGAGCAGGACGAGCTGGTGCGGGCCATTTCCCAATACCCGGTGTGCCAGATGGAGAGCCTGCCCACCAGCCGGTATCTGCTGGCGCCCCAGGCCATGGTGCAGGTGGCGGCCAAGCAGCTGTCCGTATACGGCGGCAGTCTCGACACCGCCGTAACGGATCTGACCCACTACCTCACCACCGGCTACCGGGTGCTGGTGCTGTGCGGCGGCCGGGTCCGGGCGGATAACCTGCAAAGGCTTCTGCGGGAGCGGAGGATCCCTGCCACGGTGGATTACCAGGGCAGCATCCTGCCCCAGCGCGGGCAGGCGGTCATTTCCGTGGGTGCCCTGTGCGCCGGCAGCGAGTATCCCGGGCTGCTTTTGGCCATCCTCACCGAAGGGCAGCTGACGGCCAAGGTCTCCGGCAGGGAGCCCCGGCGCCGAGCCCCGAAAAGTGATCCCACGCGGCAAGCCCTCCAATCCTACACCGACCTGACTCCCGGGGACCTGGTGGTACACCAGCACCACGGCATCGGCCGGTTCGTTTCCATGATCCGCCTGCCGGTGGACGGGGTGGAAAAGGATTACATCAAGATCTCCTACGCCGGCAGTGATTGCCTGTATGTCCCGGCCACGCAGCTGGACCTGGTAAGCAAGTATATCGGCAGCGGCGAGGACACCAGCCGCACCAAGCTGAATAAGCTGGGCGGCACCGAGTGGGCCAAGACCACCTATCGGGCCAAGGCCGCCGCCCGGGACCTGGCCAAGGGCCTTATCGACCTGTATGCCCGGCGGCAGCGGCTGGCGGGCTTCGCCTTTTCGCCGGATTCCCCGTGGCAGCAGGAGTTTGAGGAGGCATTCCCCTACACGGAGACTGACGACCAGCTGCGCTGCATCCGCGAGATTAAAAACGACATGGAGCAATCCCGGCCCATGGACCGGCTTCTCTGCGGCGATGTGGGCTACGGCAAAACCGAGGTGGCCCTCCGGGCGGTGATGAAGTGCATACTGGACGGCAAGCAGGCGGCGATTTTGGTGCCGACCACCGTGCTGGCCCAACAGCATTACGCCACCGCCGTGAGCCGGTTCCGCAGCTTTCCCGTGACGGTGGAGGTGCTGAGCCGCTTCCGCAGCGCCAAGCAAGCCAAGGATATATTGGAGCGCACGGCCCAGGGCAAGGTAGACCTGCTCATCGGCACCCACAAGCTATTGCAGAAGGATGTAGCCTTTCACGACCTGGGCCTGCTGATTATCGACGAGGAGCAGCGCTTCGGCGTGGCAGCCAAGGAGCAGCTGCGCCGGCGGGCGGAGCAGGTGGACACCCTGACCCTCTCTGCCACCCCCATCCCCCGGACCCTGAATATGGCCCTATCGGGCATACGGGATATGTCCGCCATTGAGGAGCCGCCCCGGGACCGCCAGCCGGTACAGACCTATGTGCTGGAGCACGATTGGGGCATCCTGGGCGACGCCATGCGCCGGGAGCTGGACCGGGGCGGGCAGGTATATTACCTGCACAACCGGGTGGAAAATATTGAATCCACCGCTGGGCGCATCCGGCAGATGCTGGGGGAGGATGTCTCCATCGGCATCGCTCACGGTAAGATGAGCGAGAGCCAGCTGAGCCGGGTGATGCAGGACATGGCCGACGGAGAAATACAGGTCCTGGTCTGCACCACCATCATTGAGACCGGCATCGACATTCCCAATGTAAACACCCTCATCATCGAGGATGCCGACCGCATGGGCCTGAGTCAGCTGCACCAGATCCGGGGCCGCATCGGCCGCAGCCCCCGCCGGGCCTACGCTTATCTCACCTACCGTCAGGGAAAGATCCTGACAGAGGAGGCCAGCAAGCGCCTCACCGCTATAAAGGAGTACGTGGAGTTCGGCTCCGGCTTCAAAATTGCCATGCGGGACCTGGAGATTCGCGGCGCGGGCAATCTGCTGGGGGCGGAGCAATCCGGTTATATGATGAGCGTGGGCTATGATATGTACCTGAAGCTCCTGAATGACGCCGTTCTGGAGCAGCAGGGAAAATCCGCCGAAATTCGGCCGGAATGCGCCGCTGACCTGACGGTGTCCGCCTACATTCCCGAGAGCTATGTTCCCCAGGCCAAGCAGCGCATGGACCTTTATCGCCGCATTGCGGCCATCCGCACAGCAGCGGACTCCGGGGAGATCCTGGACGAGCTGCTGGACCGCTTCGGCGACCCGCCCAAGGCCGTATCGGCCCTGCTGGATGTGGCGCTGCTGCGCTCGGACGCAGCGTTCGTGGGCATCTGCGATATCTCCCAAAAGGAGCGGCAGCTGATTTTCCGGTTCACGGACCGGGTAGACCCGCCCAGCCTCCTGGCCGTGTGTGCCATGGCATCCTATAAAGGCCGACTGCTGCTGCACTCCGGCACCCAGCCCTATCTGACGCTGTATTTGAAGGAAAAGGAAACCTCCCTGCAGGCCGCCTCGGCGCTGGTGGAGCGCCTGCGCATAAAGCGGGAAGAAAAGGCTACCGTTAAAGCGGCAAGATTGCAATAATGGCAAGGAAGGGTGTGTGAGGGAAACCCAAGAAGGGTGTCCCTCACCATTCAAATCAATCGTTTTTGGAGCTTTTTCAAAGCTTCAAAAACTTAGGCAGCGGGGCGAAAAGACTTTTTCGGCACGCTGGAAATAAAGGGCCAAGCACCCAAAACAGAAGGAGAAACGACATGAAAAAACTCATCATCCGCGCATTGGCCGGTCTGCTGGCCTCCGTTCTTTTGGTGGCCGGCGTAGCACTGGTGGGCAATATGCCCAACGGCAAGCGTACCGACGGCATATTTTATCAGGCCAGCGGCATCCATCCGGACGCCGCCCTGATGACCGTGAACAAGCGATCCGTGTCCGCCGAGGAATACCTCTACTGGCTGGCCTACGATTGCGATTATCTGTCCTCCTATATGGGCTCCGTGGACTTTGACGCCGCCGTCAGCGGCGGTCTGACCTACGGCCAGTACGCCATGGAGGACGCTCAGCGCACAGTGGTGCTCTATGCCGTGGTGCGCCAGTGGGCGCAGGAGGCCGGGATCACCCTGTCCGAGGAGTCCCAGGCCCAGCTGGACGCCCAGCGCCAGCAATATGTGACCTACTACGGCGGCGAAGAGGGCTATGCCAAGCAGCTGGAGCTTATGGGTCTCACCGACGAAGGCTTCCAGCAGATCAACCAGGTATACTTCCTGTATTCCGAGCTGTATAAGGCCTACTGCACCTCCGACGGTGCCCTGCGCCCCTCCGATGAGGAGATTGCCGCCTTCGCCCAAAGCGGCGGCTACTGCACTTTCCTTCCTCTGTACTGGTCCATCACCGGCGATGAGGCCACCGACGCCGCTACCCTGGCCCAAGCTCAGGAGGCCGCGGCCCGCCTGCGCAGCGCGGAGGATGTGACGGCTGCCTATCTGCAAATTGCTCAAGAGCTGGCGCTGCAGGCATCGGAAACCGGCGAAACGGCCGCCGTCCAGGATCTGGACAGCAGCGTTGCCGCCGTCCTGACCGCTTTGGCAGAGGGGCAGGTCAGCGATGTGGTGACCACCGCCAAAGGCTATTATGTATTCGTGGGCCAGGCCCTGAATGCTGACGCCGTGCTGGATAAAATGTTCAATGCCAAGCTGGACGCTATGCGGGAGAGCGCCGGCATTCGCTACAACTGCCGCAGCTATGACAAGCTGAACGTTGCCCGCTTCTATACCAAGCTGCAGACCCTGCGCAGTCAGCTTTCCGGCGCCGGCACGGACAGCAATACCTCAGCGGGCACGGATACGGCGCCTCAATCCTGATAACGGCTGAATTTTATTCGTCAAAACAACGAAAGATCGAAGCTTTTCATTGCCATAAATCACAATCTTTTTGGCAAGGTACATTTTTGTATCTTTTGACCATTGACTATTGTTAAAAAAATGACTATCATGGGGTTGCTTTAAAAAATGCGCTCTCACGCATCTATATTTAACTATAAAAATTAGGAGGAACACATTCATGAAAGACTTGTATGTTGTCAATTGCTGCAGAACAGCCATCGGCTCCTTTGGCGGTTCTTTGAAGAGCACTCCCGCCGCTGAGATGGGCGCCATCGTGGTGAAGGAAGCCCTCAAGCGCGCCAACGTCGCTCCCGAGAACGTGGATGAGGTGATGTTCGGCTGCATCCTCACCGCTGCCCAGGGCCAGAATGTTGCCCGTCAGGTTTCCATCAAGGCCGGCATCCCCTATTCCGTTCCCGCTTACACCGTGGGCATGGTCTGCGGCTCCGGTATGAAGTCCGTCATCGAGGGTGCCCGTTCCATTCTGGCCGGCGATTCTGACATCGTTGTCTGCGGCGGCACCGAAAATATGAGCGCCGCTCCCTTTGCCTCTCTGGACGCCCGCTGGGGTGCTCGCATGGGCGACAAGAAGCTGGTGGACACCATGATCAAGGACGGCCTGTGGGACGCCTATAACAACTATCACATGGGCACCACCGCCGAGAACATCAATGATATTTGGGGCATCACCCGCCGCGAGCAGGATGAGTTCGCCGCTGCTTCCCAGCAGAAGGCCTGCGCCGCCCGGGATTCCGGCCGCTTCGACGATGAGATCGTGGCCGTGCCCGTGAAGGTGAAGAAGGAGATCGTGGAGTTCAAGCGCGACGAGTATGTGAAGGAAGGCGTCACCGCCGATGGTATCGCCAAGCTCAAGGGCGCCTTCCCCGTAGGTCCCGAGTCTCCCAACCCCCAGGTGGTACATACCTTCGAGGTCACCGGTGCCCAGGATGCCGCTGACAAGGGCACCCAGCGCGTCACCGCCGCCAACGCCTCCGGCATCAATGACGGCGCTGCCGCCATCGTGCTGGCCTCCGGCGAGGCTGTGGCCAAGTATGGTCTGAAGCCCATGGCCAAGCTTATCGGTTGGGGCCAGGGCGGCGTGGATCCCAAGATCATGGGCGTAGGCCCCGTGGTGGCATCCCGCAACGCTATGAAGAAGGCCGGCGTCACTATCGATGATATCGACCTGGTGGAGGCCAATGAGGCTTTCGCCGCCCAGTCCATCGCCGTGGCCCGTGAGCTGCACTTCGACATGAGCAAGGTCAATGTCAACGGTGGCGCCATTGCCCTGGGTCACCCCGTGGGTGCCTCCGGTGCCCGTATCATCGTGACCCTGCTGCACGAGATGCAGAAGCGGCCCGAGGCCAAGAAGGGCCTGGCAACCCTGTGCATCGGCGGCGGCATGGGCACCGCAGTGGTGTTTGAAAAGTGCTGATTGGCTGAAGCATAACGCATAAAAGCAAAAATCGGGGGTCCCGGGCTTCCGGGACCCCCGATTTACCCTGTCGAAAAATCCTTTGGATTTTTCCGACAAAAGGATTGCAGCCTGCTGCGCGCATAATTTTTGCACGGAGCGCAAAAATTCCACACTTGCAATCTGAGGGGTATTTTTCCCCACGCACATGTCGCGGTGAAAAATGATTTGAATTTTTTGCCGCCTGCGGGCGACAAACTCTGCGAGGCTTTTTGAAACGCTGGGGGAGGGGAGAAGTGGTCCTAATTTTGTTGAAGGGCAAAAATATCGCGCAAAGGTGTTGACAATCCCGCAGGAATGTGATATTCTAATTCTTGCCTAAATCCGCCGGTGTGGTGGAATGGTAGACACAGGAGACTTAAAATCTCCCGGTAGCAATACCGTACCGGTTCGAGTCCGGTCACCGGCACCATCCGGTAAACTATATATCGCGGAGTAGAGCAGTTGGTAGCTCGTCGGGCTCATAACCCGGAGGTCGGAGGTTCAAGTCCTCCCTCCGCAACCAGATCAGTTACCGTTGTTGATACAATATCAACAACGGTAATTTTTTATTTTCCTCTTGTTTTAGGTGCTTATCGCATAAAAATGGGTGTTTTTCGAACATTTCCGGCTGAGAACTAACTGACCGCCCCATTTGCCGCAGCTACCTGCCCTGAAATCACGGCTTGGTGGTAATTGCAATCGTTATAAGATATAAACGACAAATGATTACTTTCTATATACATAGAACCGTCCATGGCTGGGAGTACCCCTGGCTGCGGACGGCTTTTCACTGATTCCCATGGGACAAAAAGGACAGAAAGGACAGTCGGAATTCGGGCAGATTGAATACTTGTAATTTGCCGCCGTCAGAGTTAACATCACACACACTTTTGTGGAGGGTGATGGAATGGACGAATTCAGGGATTATGTCCGGGAGCATAGAATCCAATTTGAGGAGGAATGCCCACAGCCATGCCCAGATGCCCTGTGGTGGTATTATGGGGAGTATCATGCGCTGGACAGTCCCCATGGGAAGGTTTCAAAAAACTCCGGGATTTCCTGGAATCGCTCCGATCAAGAACAGCGGTGCGGTGATTGGAGAGGTTGGGTTCCTGTGTGCCGAGTATGAGCGGATCGCCTTTACTACTGGACCGAAACTGAGGGCACAGCTAATGGTGGAATTGACAGAGAATGTCACCAGGGAATGAGAAATAAAAGTGACCGCCCATGGTGGAGATATAGGCCTCGACCTGGGCGGTTTTACGATTATGTTATTGCGTAATTCAAATGGAATAGATCATTTATGGCCCGTCGAATGTTTTTCTCATCTATGCCATAATAATTCAACTGAATAGCATAACTTGTAGAGTGTTTGTGCCTGTGCCTTATCAATGTTGTTGACTCTCTGCTCATACATTTGAATATTTCGGACTTTGATGCCCGATTGTTCCGCAAGTTCTGACTGAGATAATTCCAGTTTCAACGACTGCGAAAACGCCGTCCTGTCTTTTGAGATTCCCTTTGCGGTTCATCAGTATGTCTTCTCCAAAATTTTCCAATCTGACGGTCTTGTCATTGATCAGGAAACCGGCATCATCGAAGCTTACACCGGAAGCGCCGAATACGTGACCATTCCGGAATACATCTCCGTGAACAACGGCGACGGCAGCTATTCCGCCATTCGCATACACGGTATCTCTGCCACTGTCTTCCGCGGCAACACGGCGATCAAGGGCGTTTTGTTCCCCAAGTATGTATCTGCGATCCCCGCAGAGGCCTTTGCAGGCTGCACCTCGCTGGAGGTCGTTTCCGGCTACGGTATTCAGGAGATCGGCGCCGGAGCCTTCAGGGGCTGCTCCTCGCTCGGCAAATTCTCCATGGATAAGTACATCACCTCACTCGGAGAGAACGCCTTTGAAAATGTCCCGGAAATCTCCATCAATGCAGCCAACACCGCAATCGCCATAGCCGCAGACCATTCCGGCGCAAAGCGGATCACACTGAATCTCTCGGATAGTTCGGACGGTTTTACCGATCAGACGGTCGAAATCGGCAATACGACGGAACAGTTCTTCCTGATCGGCAACGGCTCCGTATACCGGAATCTGAAGATCAAGTCGGACGCCGCAGAAACCAAGATCAGCAACATGATTTTTGAAGGCAACACGGACACGCCGCTCCAGTTCAGTTCCCCCAAGGTGACCCTGAACCGTGTGATTGTCCGGAGCAGTCCGGGCTTCGCCCTGATAATGAGCGCAGAGAACGCCGAGCTTTCCCTGTTCGGAACGATCGAGCTGAGCTCGCAGGGAAGTAACGCCGTCATCAGCCAGAATGTCACCCTTCAGCAGGCGGATGCCGGTGTCGTCGGCAAGCTGCGGCTGACCGGAAACTATCTGATTTGCAGGGAACTGACAAATCCGTCCCTCCTGACCTTTGTCAGTGGTGAGCTTCTTCCCATCGATGACGAAGAATTTGAGCAAATGCTGACCTCCTGTATTGTCACCTTTGATGCAAACGGCGGCAGCGTGGATAAAACGGAACAAACCGTATATTATGGCCAGCCCTATGGTACGCTGCCTGTTCCGACGTTGCAGTATTATAAGTTCGTCGGCTGGTTTACCGAGGCTTCTTTTGCAAGCCTCTCCCTCCAGCTTGTCAAAGAAGTCTAAAGGACTTTTTTGACAAGCTGCCTGCAAAATTGCAAAATCAAAAGTGGTAGTATTATTTTGCAATTTTGGTCGCTACCTCGGGTGATTGAACACGAAAGGGAACCCATCTCCGCGCTAAGAGCCGCCGCTACGCGGCGGTTGCGCTCCGAAACGCCTCGCTGCGGCTCGGTATGACGGTTTCCTTTCATACTAGAATTTCATAAAAAGCCGCAGGCTTTTTATAGCGCCTGCGGCGCGTCAAATTCTGCACAAGACGGGAGGGCACACCAACGGTGTGCCCTCAGTGCGCAAAGCGCACGTGTTTTTTGATTTTCATAATCAAAAACGTAGGATTACTCTTTTCTTCCCTCCGAAACTTTCAGCCAGACAGTTTTTTGACAGCCTGAAGGGAGAGACTTCTTTTGGAAGTCTCTCCCCCTCTGTTTGTCAGGCCCTTTTTCCGACGGCACCATCGTCAGCAGCCTGACACGCCTACATAAATTTGAACTGTCGAGAAATACAGCATTTTTCAGTGAAGTTGTCCGCTGTAGCTTCCCCCGGCCCGACGGGAGCAGACTTTTCGGCAGGCCTGCTTTTGCGTTCCGAATTTCCGCTATGCCGCGGTCAGCTCCGTCATATCGAAAAGCCGGCTTTTTCCGTCCCGAAAGCGCGCGTAGGCGGTCAGCGCATAGTAGGCCTGCTCGGTCGCCATGCCGTTGACCTCGACCAGCTCCGCCGAATGGTAAAAGCCGTCGTCCAATACAAAATCGCACAGCGCGTCAAGCACGCTCCTGCCGTTTTTGAGGAAGCGTGCATCCTTCTGCGGGTCGATGCCCAGCGCCGTCAGCGCGACGATGACCTGCGCGCACGATTCGCTGTTTTCGCTGCCCCAGCTTGCAAAGCAGCCGTTTTCCAGCTGCATTTCGCTCAGGCATTGCAGTGCGCCCTCGATCGCCTCGGCGACCTCCCCGCGCTCGCGGTAGGGCGCGAGCGCCGTCAGTGCCATGGCGGTCATATCCGCATCGGAAGCGTCGCCGGAAAAGCACCAGCCGCCGTCCGCCTTACGCTCGCGCAGAAGTAGGCGGATCAGCGCCTCGCGCGTCGTCTGCTCCTCGCCCGGCTGCGCATCGGGAATTTCGTAGCCGCCGCAGTCCAGCGCGATGAGCGCCCAGATCGGGCCGTTGAGGCCCTGATAGGAGACGAATGTCATGTCCGTCAGACCCTCTAGAAGATTCACGCCGTCGATGTCCGTCACATCGCCGCCCGCGGCGGTCACACCGAGGATGATGCGCGAATTTTCCGTGGATTTGGCGTGGTCGAGGCGCACCGTTCCGATTGAGCGGACGTAATCTTCGACAGTTTGCAGGTATGCCTGCGCGGTCTCCTGCTTCAGAAGCCCCGAACGGCTCAGGCCGATGACCGCCCACTCGCCGCCGATGGAACCAACGCCGTAGTCCTCCTGCGCCGCAAGGGCCTGTCCGGTGCGGCGATAGGCCGCCTGCCACGGCTCCTCCGCGCCGCAGGCGCAGAGGAGAAGCAGCAGTACAAGAAGCGCGGCAAAAATTCGTTTTTTCATGCGTCCTCCTAGCGTCGTTTGACGAGGGCACACATGGTTTTTCCTGGCCAAAACGACATTTGGTTTCGTTATCCTCGTTGATGGGCTATAAAAAGCGGATGTATTTCAGGCGGATCCTGCGCAGAAGGTTGGATCTTTTCCACGTTCTGCTCCAGATCTCATCCTTCAGGGAGAGCAGCTCCTGCCGCTGCTGCTCCTGCATGGCATGGCCGCTGAAGCTGGCCTCCTGCCAGATCGCGGTGGCGCTGCGGTAGCGCGCGCGGAGATCCTCATCCACAAAGGCGGCATAGTCCTCCGGCGGGCAGTTCATCGCCCTCAGCCCCTGCGCGCGCAGGACGTCCATGGTGTAATCATAGATCGCGCGGATGGCCGCGGGCAGGTCGTCCGAGAGGAAGCCCGCCTTGCGTCTGGCCGTCTTTTTCCGCTCCCAGACAAGCCAGAGCACGAACAGCACAAGCAGCGCCGCGGCGGTCAGGATCGCCAGCGCCAGCAAAATCTGGAGCCGGTGGCGGAGCCAGAAGTCCATCAGCGTGGGATCCTCGGTATCGTCGCTCTGCGGCTGATCCTCGGTGTTATCGACCGCGCGGTCATGCGGCTGCTGGCCGATCAGGCCGGAAATGTCCTGATAGCGTTCCGCCTGCTCCATCGCGGAGAAGTACGGCGGCGTCACCTCAAACGGCAGCCAGCCCACGCCGTCCTGATAGTATTCCACCCATGCGTGTGCCGCCGCGCCGGTGAGCGAAAGCGTCTGCCCGGCGGAAAGCACCTGCGCGTCCTGCTTGGTGACCAGAAATCCCTCGACATAGCGCGCGGGGATGCCGTAATAGCGGAACATCAGCGCCGCAGCCGTGGCATAGTGGATGTCATAGCCCTTCTGCGTGCCGTCGAGGAAGTTCAGGACGAAGTCGATCCCGTCGCCGACGGGCGCGAGGTTCGTTTCCTCGTAGTCTATGTAGCTCGTGAGGTAAAAAAGAATATTCTGCTTTGCATTCTGATAGTCAAAATGCGTCTCGCCCTCCTCCACCGAATAATCGCCCAGCTTTTCCGCGAGATAGCTGCGGATGTCCGAGGGAATCGCGGTGTAATTCTGATAGGCAAAGGCATTGTAGGCCGCCTCATCGCGCAGAAACTGCGTGTCCTCCGGAAGCTGCGCAAGCGAAGCGTTGATCTTCTGGTACTGTGTGATCAGCCCCGTCCCGGCAGAGAGCGTATAGCTGCGTTGCCCGTAGAAGCCCTGCGCCGCAAGCGTGCAGTCGCCCACGGCGGACGCATCCAGCCCGGCGCTGTCCGGCAGCAGCTCATAGGGGGCATAGAGATAACGCGAGGAGAGGCCGACATTTTCAACGGTGAGGCTGTTCTTCGTTTCCAGAAGCTCCGGCAGCACCGAATCCGCCGCCGCAGCGATCTGCGCCTGCGCATAGAAGCCGTCCTGATGCAGCCAGTAGAAGCTGTCCGAAGCGGGATAGAGCGTCTCGGCATCCAGCGCGGTCCAGCGGTTGTTTTCATAGATCTCGCCCGTGAAGCCGCGCAGATAATAGGACGCAGGCGTCTGCATGGTGATGTTCAAAACGGTCTCCTGCGTGGTGCGGCGCGGGCCGATATTCCGCAGGTCACCCTCCGGCAGACCCGCGGCGGCGTTGCTTCCGTAGCGAAGCGTCTGCACCTGCTGCCGCGTCCACTGCACGGCGCGATCCAGAAGTGCGGGCTTTGCGCTCTGCCAGCCGTTCAGCGCCAGCGCAAACGCAAGCACCAGCGCGGCGGCGCGGAGCCATGCGCCCATGCCGTCGCTTCCGCCAAAGAGCAGAAGGTAACCGAGCAGCTCCGCCAGCGCGGCGGCGAGCAGCCAGCCCGCCGTCAGGCGCGGCGCAAAAAGCAGGCACAGCGCGGCAAGCAGCGCCGTCAGGCACCAGAAGCCGCCCGCGCTGCGGCGGCGCGTCAGGCTCGCGCTCCACACGCCGAGCAGCGCGCCGAGCATACACAGAAGCAGCGCCGCGCCGCGTTCCTCCGCGACGGCGAACAGCTCCGGATTCCCGGCGTGCAGGTGCTTCCATGCGTCAAGCACGCCGTTTGCCAGCGCGGCGACCCCGCTCACAGCCGCCCGCCAGAAAACTGCCGCCGTGACCGCGCAGGCGCCCAGCCACAGAGCCGGCGCCAGCCAGACACGCCTGCGCCAGAAGGCCATAGTAACAGCCGCCGCTGCCGCGATCAGCACGGGAAGCAGGCAGCTCTCCTCCGGCAGGAAGGCCGCCGCCGTCAGCCAGACGAGTGCCGCGGCAAGCAGCGCCGCGGCAAGGCAGGCGCGCAGGCGGGAAAGCAAATCATTACAGTGCAAGGAACACGCCTCCCTCCCGATCGAGCCGTCCGGCGCGCAGCACGGTCACCGCGCCGCCGTCCGCTGCCTGCACATCCTGCTGCTCCTGCCGCAGTGTGAGCAGGACGACATGGGCATAGTTCAAGGGGCCGCGCGTTGTAAGCCAGCGCTGCACCGTGGTCGTTTCGTCCGGAACGATCTGCGCAGCCAGCAGCTCGGCCAGCGCCTGCGTCAGCGTGTCGGCGCTCTCAGCCTGCGCCGTGGCAATGCAGTCCTCTTCGCGGTCAAACCATGCGATCTGATGCGCAAAGCCCGCAGAGCACAGCGCGGCAGAAACCGACGCGGTCAGCTCGCCCAGCGCCTCGCAGTCTTCCGGGGCGCAGGGCGCGGACACGCTGTTGTCCATGAGCAGTAAAATGGAATGATTGACCGGCAGACCGAGCTGGCGCACGATCACCTCGCCGGTCTTTTCCGTCAGCTTCCAGTGGATGCTGCGCACGCGGTCGCCGGGGACGTACTCGCGCAGGGCGAAGGTCTCGCTGGGGTCGTCGCCCGGATGGTGCATGGAGTATTCGTCACTGTCCAGCTCCACGCTGGAGCGGTCAGAGAAGGATAGCTGCACCGGGTACAATTCCGGCAGCACAAGGCTGTAGGCGCGTGCGTCACAGGAAATTTTTCTTCCGTACAGGCCAAACAGATCATAGACCTGCAGGTCGCGCAGGGAAAATTCGAGCTTGCCGCAGCGCTGCACGGAGAACGCCGCTGCGGCGCTGCGCTTCTGCTTCCCCGCGACCGAAAAGCGCAGACGACGCTCGCCCTGCTCGCCCGTCAGGAGGTTGCGGCAGCCGACGCGCAGGCAGACCGCCGCGCAGGTCAGAACGGAGCCGTTCTCCACGGTGAGCAAGGCTTCCGCCGTTTCTCCCTTCTGCGCGGAGAGCTGGGCGCACAGCGACACACGCAGGTATCTGTCGGCCAGCGCGGTCAGCGCGATCTCAAGCGCCGCAGCGCCGAGGCTTCCGGCCAGAATACAGCCCGGCATCGCGCTTTTGCTCAGCGCCCAGACGAGAAGCCACCCAAGAAGCCACAGCCCATAGGCGATCCGATGTCCGACCATGGCTCAGATGTGATCCGGGCGGCGCACCTGCTCCAGAAGCCCGGTGAGCACGTCGGCCGCGGTCGTGTCGGAGATCTTTGCCTTGGGCGCGAGGAACAGACGGTGCGCGCAGACGTCGATGAATACGCTCTGCACGTCCTCCGGGAGAACATAGTCCCGGCCGTGCATGAAGGCGCGGCTCTTTGCCATGCGGCACACAGCCAGCGCGCCGCGCGGGCTGACGCCCAGCAGCACCAGAGGATGCGCGCGCGTGGCCTCGGTCAGGCGCGTCACATATTCCAGCAGGGGGTCTGCCATATGGACGGACTGCGCCTGCCGCTGCATCTCCAGCAGCGCCTCGGCCGAGGAGACCTCCCGCACCTGCGTCAGCGGGTCGTCCTGCTGACGGTCGCGGAGGATATTGACTTGACTTTCAAAATCGGGATAGCCCATTTCCAGCCGCACCATGAAGCGGTCGAGCTGAGCCTGCGGCAGGAGCTGCGTGCCCGCCGAGCCGACGGGGTTCTGCGTGGCGATGACGGCGAAGGGCACGGGCAGAGGATGCGTCACGCCGTCCACCGTGACCTGCCGCTCCTCCATGACCTCCAGAAGCGCTGCCTGCGTCTTGCTGGAGGTACGGTTGATCTCGTCGGCCAGCAGAAGATTCGTCATGACCGCGCCGGGCTGATAGACGAAGGTCCCGCTTTCCTTGCGGTAAATGGAGAAGCCGACAATATCCGAGGGCAGCACGTCGGGCGTGAACTGGATGCGGCCGTAACGCAGGCCGAGCGCGCGGTGGAAGGCCAGCGCAGCCGTTGTTTTGCCGGTGCCGGGGACGTCGTCCAGCAGCACATGACCGCGGGAGATCAGCGTCATGAGAATCTTTTCCATCACGTCGTCCTTGCCGACGATGACTTTATGTACTTCTGCGAGGATCTGATTTACGTTGCTGTTCATGCGTTTCTCCTTTACCATTCTTTATAGTAGTTTCCGTTGCTGTTGCCGTAGTTGCCGCCGGTCGCGGGAGAGAAGCCGCCGATGTCCTTGCCGAGGGCAAGCGTGAAGCGCACGCGGATCACCGCGCCGTCCTGCGGCTTGCAGGCATTCATGCCGTAGCCGGGATAGCGGCCGTTGCAGGAGTACATCCAGCCCGACCAGCGGTAATAGTCGAATTCGCCCAGAGAGTCCATGGAGGCCGGCCTCGGGTCGTCGCCCGCGCCGAAGGCGTCCATGCCGTCTTCAATGATGATCTGCTTCAGCTCCGGGTCGATAGAATAGCCGTTGTTGATGCCGGGCTTGCCGATAGAGGCCAGATAATAGCTGCTGGCGGAGCAGGTGTAGCCGTTCTCCTCCAGAAGATCGCGGACGATCGTCAGCACGTCCGTGCCGCCCGGCACCGTGACCTGCGTCGGCGGGATCAGATAGCCCAGCCCGACGGTCGTGGCCTCGACGCTGACGGTGATGGTCACGTCTCCCTTTTCATAGTAGACCGTCCAGCTGCGCGTGACGCTGTAGCCGTCCTCGTCCGTTGCGGTCACGGTGATGGTGTTCGCGCCCTCTATGCTCAGGTAGGTGTTGTAGCCGAAGCTCGCGCCGGTCTGGCTGCAAGGCGATTCGATCCGTGTGCCGTTGATATAGACCTCGTAATTGTTCAGGTAAAGCTGCTTGTTGTTCCAGCTTCGGGCGTCGATGACCGTGATGATGTCCGGGCTTTTCAGAACCAGTCCGTCCTCCAGACCGATCACCGTATCGCCGACCTCGATGGTCGCGGCAATGCTGGGATATTTGTCCGGCGGGGTCGTACCGGGATTGCGGTGGAAGCGGACCGTCCATTTATAGCTCTGCCGCTCGCCATCGGCGTCCAGATAGCGCAGCAGCAGATATTTCGGCCTGCGCGTATCGACCTGCACGGTGTACCAGCCGTCGGCGCTGGGCTGGAGAAGGTTGTCGTCATAGCGCACCTGCGTGATCTGCTCCTTGCCCGTTTCCTGATTCAGATAGAAGCGGAAGCGGAATTCCTCGGAGTCCAGATACAGCGGCAGCTCCTCACTGATGTGCTGCGGTTGCTTGGTGTCGTTGTCGATGACGGTGTCCGAGAAGCTCGTGGTGATCTTGAAGCCGTCCTCGCGGTAGTCGATGCGATAGGTTTCCGAGGCGCTGCCGACGCGGTCGCTGGCGCTGACCTTGATCACATTCGTGCCGAATTGCAGCGTGACGTCGAAGGTGTCGGAAGAGGACGTGACGGTCTTGCCGTTCAGCCGCACCGCCGCGCGCAGCGGCAATCCGTCGCGCAGACCGTAGGCCACGAAGCGCAGCCCGCTCTCGGCCGTGCTGTGCAGCTCGCTCAGAGGCGTGCTGTCCTGCGCGCGGTAGGCGATGATCACGGTTTTGCCCGCGGGGCTGTAGCTGACGGTGTAGGCGCGGGAAGCGATGATGTTGTCCGTGCCGTCAAAGTAGGCCACGCGCACGACGATGGTGTTCGTGCCCTCGGCCAGCCGAATCATCACGCTGGTGGACGCGGCGCGGAAGGAGAGCTCCTCCCCGTTGACGATCACCGTCAGCCCGCGCACCTGCAAAAGCGGCTTTAAGTGCCGGATGGTGAAGGTATAGTCGCTGTAATCGACAGTATCGCCGTCAATGATGCTGGTTTCAAAATAGCGGTCGGGGTCGCCCACCTCGGAGCTGCCCGGCTCCTCGGACGGCTCACGCGACGGCGTCTGGCCGCCGGAGCCGCCGCCGCTGCCGCTGATGTCCAGAAGGTCGCCGATGTTCGTGCGGCCCGGCGTGGTGACCGGTTCCTCCGCGGAAACGTCGCCGGGATCGTCCGGCGTGGGAATGGGATCCTCCGGCTGATCCTGCGGCGGCGCGGTCTCTTCGGGCTGCTCCGTCTGTTCCGGCTGCTCCGTCTGCGCCTCGCTCGGTTCGGTGGAGGGTTCCTCCGGTTCCGTCGACGGTTCGGTCTGCTGGTTGTCATTTGCATTGTCGAGCCGCTTCAGATTGTCGGCGTCGTACAAAAGCTCGGCATCCGACAGCAGCATCCGCGAGGCCGGCTCCTGCTCCTGCCGCTGCGGCTCGCCCTTCTGCAAATTCAGAAAGGAAAAGCCCAATGCAAGGCATAAAAGAAGAAGCAGCCCCGCTCGGAGAAACGGCTCAAATCGTTTTTTCACAGATCTCACCTCTGTTTCGGAACATCACGGGAAGGAGAAAGGCAGATTTACCCTTCTCCTTCCTGCGTTACATGACTTTATTTTTCTTTTGCGCGCTTCGCGGCCAGGAACCACTTGACCAGACCGAAGATCAGCGCGGCTGCGCCCAGAGTTCCGGCGATCAGCCAGACGATCGTCCAGTCGAAGCCCCTGTTTTCATCCTCCGGCTTCGGCTCGCCGGGCTCGGTCGGCTCCTCGGAGGGCGTCTGTCCATCGAGCAGCGCCTGATAGGCTGCGACGGCCGCGTCCAGCGCCGCCTTGTCCTCTGCGGGCAGAAGCGCCTTCTGCGCATCGGTCAGCGCATTGAATGCGTCGAGCGCCGCTTCGATCGCGTCCTTACGTTCGAGCGTCACCTCGCCGATGGCGTGGATCAGGTCGGAAACCGCCTTGACCGCCTCGTCATCCGTTTCGGCAGGCTCTGTCGGCTTGCCGGCTTCCGAAGCGCCGGGTTCCGTCGGTTTGGTATCCTCCGGCTTCTGCGGCTGCGAGGGTTCCGTCGGCTTTTCGACCTCGGCGGTGCGGTAGTATTCCTCCGCAGCCTTCAGCTCCTCCAACCGGGTGACATACTGCTTCTGTGCATCGGTCAGCGCGTCATAGCGCTCCCGCGCGCGGCGCAGATTCCGGTTCAGCTCCGCGAGGGATTCCTTCGTCGGTTTCTCCGAAAGCGTGCCGATCTGCTCAATGAGAAGGTCGGCAACCTGCGCGCAGTAGCGGTCCATGACCTTCTGCGTGTCCTCCTGCGAGGTGCAGGTGCCAAGCTCCGCGGCGGCGGCATCTGCCAGCGCGCCGATGCGGTCGCCCAGCGCAGGATATTTTACCTGATCCTTTGCGCGCTGCGCCTTCAGATCGTCCGCCGCCTTGCGGTAATCCGCAAGCAGCTTCTCCGCAGCTTCCAGCGCCGCCGTCTTTTCTTCCGGAACGAGCGCCTTCTGTTCCTCGGTCAGCGCGTCATAGGCGGCGCGCGCCGTCTTGAGCGCATTCTCCTTCACCTCGGCCATGGTCGTTTCGCCGGAGGTAAAGGCAAGATCGTCGATCAGCGCGCCCGCGATGTTCGCGCAGTAGCGGCCCAGCGCCAGAACCGCGCCGTCCTTGTCCGTGCAGGCCAGCAGCTCGGTCTTTGCCGCCTCGGCCAGCGTCTGCACGGCTTCAGCGATCTGCGGGTAGGAGGCAGCGTCCTCCGCCGCCCATGCTTCGACCGTTTCCGCGGCCTTGCGGTAGACGGCAAGGAGTTCCTCCGCCGCCTCTAGCGTCTGTTCACTGTTTTCCTCCAGCAGCGCCTTCTGCGTCTCGGTCAGACCGTTCAGCGCCCTGCGTGTGCGTTCGAGCTTTTCCGCAGCCTGGTCCAGCTCGCCCATGGTGGTCGTCCCGGCGGCGAAGCCGACATCCGCCAGCAGCATCCGGACGACATCCGCGCAGTAGCCGTCGAGAACGGGCGCAAGCTCTTCCTGCCTGGTGCAATTGCCCAGCTTCTCCTGCGCCTGCGCGCTCAGCCCGGCGAGCTTTTCCTCAAGGTCGGGGTAGGCTGCCTTGTCCTCGGAGGCCCACTGCTTGAGCAGATCAAGATCCTTTGCATAGAGCGCGGCCAGCGCCTGAATGTCCGTGAGCTTCGCGTAGTCCTGCACCAGCGCCTGCTGTGCCTCGGTCAGTGCGGCGTAGGCCGCTTCGATCTCCTCCGCCTTGCCCGCAAGCTCCTTCATGGGCGCGCCCTGTGCGGCAGCGACCAGAAGATCGACGACGTGCGCGGCAAAGCCGTCCACGACCGTCTCCGCCTGCGCGGCGTTTGCGCTCTTGGTAATGGCATCGCAGTCGGACGTATAGCGTTCGGTCAGCCTGGCCTCGATCGCGGGATAGGCCGTCTTTGCCGCCTCATAGGCCTCGGTCAGCTTCCGGAGCACGGCAGCGCGCGCCTCGTCCAGCAGCTTCTCCGGGTTCATGGCCTCCAGCGCCGCATGGTAAGCGTCCACGATGCTCTGCGCGTCCGCCGCCGTGCGGATGGTCTCCGCCGTCTGGCCGAGCATTGCTTCCAGCGCCGTGCGCTGCGCGGCGGAGATCAGGGATTCCACATTCGTATGGTAATATTCGTTCAGATAGGCGATCACCGCTTCACGGTTGTTCTCCAGCAGAAGCTGCCACGGGAAGATGGGATAACCGCCGTTGAGATCGGCAATGCTCTCGATCAGGCCGTCGAAGATGTCCGCCGTCAGCATATCCACGGCGTAGATGCGGTCGCCCTGGCTGCTCTTCCAGCCCAGCGCCGCGCGCGCCGTCCCGGAGAGGACATAGAGGTTGTCGCAGTATCTGCCGTCAATGGGGAAGCCGGCGAGCGTGCCGATGTGGTCGACCTTCGTGCCGGTGTCCAGAACGCCCGCGTTGTAGCAGTTTTTCACAACGAGCTTCTTGCTGCCGGTGGAGGTGGTCTTGCCGTAGCTGCCGCTCTCGCCGCCGAGGATGCCGCCGGCGATGATGCCGCCGGAGATCACGCCGGTGTTATAGCAGGTGTCGATGAGGAGGCTGCCGCCGCCCATTCCGTCCGCGACGCCCACGATGCCGCCGATGCCGCCGGCAGGCCATTCGCCCGTACCGATGACAAAATTCACGTCGTTGGAGATGTGGCCGGTGTTCAGGCACTCGTGCAGTCTGGTTTCGTCATCACCGCTGGCATAGATGCGGCCCGCGATGCCGCCGACGCCGGAGGCCTTGTTGACCGTGACGTCGCCGGAGTTCACGCAGCGCTCCAGTGTTGTATACTTGACAAGGCCGATAAAGCCGCCGAGTGCGCCGCCGCTGTAGCTGCTGTAGCCACGGCCAAGGTAGCCGCTGCCGGTGTACTGGCAGGTGATGCTTCCCTCAAAGCGGCAGTCGGTGAAGGAGGTCGCACTGGCCACGCCGGTAAAGCCGCCAAGATTGGCGTTGCTGTTGGTCAGGCCGGTGATGGTGATCTTCACGTCGGAAACGCAGTTTTCAAATTCGCCGGCGGAAACTTCCGCGGCCACACCGCCCACGGAAACCTTGCCGACATCCGCGAGCGCGATCTCGCCTCTGACGGTCAGGTTGGAAACCTTCGTGCCACCGTAGGCAAGGCCGATCAGGCCGGCATAGCCGGAGCCTGCCTTGCTGATGTACAGGCCGGAAACGGTGTGGCCCTGTCCGTCGAGGCTGCCGCGATAGGCGCGGCCGCTCGTCTGTCCGATGGGCGTCCACTCGCAGTAGCCGAGGTCGATGTCCGCGGTCAGGACCGCCTTGGCGGAGGCCGAAACGGTGTTGTCGTTGATGCTCTTTGCGAGCCAGGCAAGCTCTGCCGGCGTACCGATCTGATAAACGCCGTCCTTCTGCTCAGGCTGGGTAACCGTTTCGCCGTCCCATGCGTCCGCGTTGCGCGCGGAGGCAAGGAGGTTCGTTAGCTCCCGCTGCGCGGCCTCATAGACGTCCTCCAGCTTCTGCGCGGCGGACTGCCGCAGCACTTCCAGCTCGGCATAAGAGGTGATCTCATCCAGCGCGGGCGTCGCTGCCGTGTGCAGGTCGGACTTGCTCTCGTCCAGCACCGCCTGAATGGCCTTCTGCCACCGCTCGGCAAGCGCGGTCAGGTCGCCCGCCTGCCCGGTCAGGGCGTCTGCGTACTTCTTTTCCAGTGCGGCCAGCTCGTCGAGGATCTCCTGCCGCGCGAGCTTCAGCGCATCCTGCGCCGCCTGATCCGGATCCGGCGCGGTGTCACCCTCGGCAAAGCCCTTGACCAGCTCGGTCAGCACCTTGCGCGCTTCGGCATAGAGACGCTCGACCTCTTCGACCGTCTTTGCGCCATCCAGCTTCAGCCTCCAGCCCTCGTAGGCGCGCAGGAGCGCCGCCGCATCCTCCTGAGAATACTTCTTTCCGTAGATAAATTCGTTGTAAAGGCCATTCGCCGCCTTGGTGGGGTAGGTCTCGACCTCCTTGAGCTTGCCGTCGATGTTCTCGCTGCCTAGATAGGTCTGGCGGACGTCCGTCACGTCGGAGAGCTTCTTCGCCGCATCCAGCGCGGCGTCGGCCTCGGCCAGAAGCCCGTCGATCGTCTTTTTATTCTCGGCATCGTAGAGATTGCCGTCCACGAAGGCGTGCATCTCCTCGCGCAGCGCGGCCTTGGCGGCCGCCAGCTCCGTGGGAACCTCGGCGAGGGTCTTTTCCGCTTCTTCCAGCGCGGCGCCGATCTCCTCGGCGGAGGTGCACAGCTCGACCTTGCGGACGCACTGCATGACGGTGTCATTGTAGAGCTTGGTCTGCGTTCCGTAGATCTTGTAGTTTTCGTCGCGGTCGCTGACGCGGATCAGTTTGCCCAGAAGGGTACGCGTTGCGGTGAGCTTCTCCCACATACCGCCCTTGACATTGACCGTCGGGGTGATCTCGCCCACGCGCATGGTGTCGGTGCCGTTCGTGCCGGTCGCCGCGGCATAGCCCCAGAGGGTGTTGTCCACACTGCTGCTCTGGGCGTGCTGCACGTCGCCCGCGCGCCAGTTGCCGACAAGCGCACCGGTCATCGGCGCAGTCGCGGAATACTCATAGGCGGCGTTATACTGGTTGCGGTTGGTCTCGCCGTAGATCGTGCCCGCGTTGTAGGCGTATTGCAGGCAGAACGTGATCTTCTCGTCGGCGTAGCCGACGATGCCGCCGGTGCCGTGGGTATCGGGATTAGACGCCGACGCGCCATACACATCGCCGTAGTTGGTCACATAGTCAAGCTGCGCATTGCTGTCCTGAATGACATAGCCGAGAATACCGCCGACCCTGAGTTCGCCGCGCACCTCCGCGTAGTTGACGCTTTCGCGCACCTTGGCGATGCCGGAGATCAGGCCGACGATGCCGCCCATACTGCTGCCTCTGCCGCCAAGATAACTCAGCTCGTAGCCGCGCAGCCGCATATGGTTCTCGCAGTAGCGGATCAGGCAGCCATCGCTGGGCTCACTGGCCCCGGCTGCGCCGGCGATGCCGCCGATGGAATTGACCATATTGCCGCTGTATTTGCTGTCATCCGTCGTCAGGAAAAGGCCGTAGGTGCGGCAGTTTTCGATGGAGCCGCCGGTCATGCAGCCCGCAATGCCGCCGATGGCGGAAATGCCCTTCCAGCTGCCGAGGAAAGCAGAAACCTCGCAGTTGTAGATCTCGCCCGCGTTGGAACCCGCGATGAGGCCGGAGCCGACAGACTGCACGGCGCGGATGCGTCCGGCAGCCTTCACGTTTTTCACCGTGCCATAGTCGCTGCGGTTGGAATAGTTCCGGCCGATATAGCCGAACAGACCTTGAATGGTGTTGCTTTCGTCGGTGCTCCAGATGCCGTGGATGATATGGTTCTGGCCGTCGAAGGTGCCCATGTAGGGCTTATTCTTCGTGCCGATGGAGGTCCACTCCTGACGGTTCAGGTCGATGTCCGCCGTCAGCACGGCGCAGGCCGAAGCGCTGCCGCCGTTGACCTTTTCGGCAAACCATGCCAGCTCCGCGCCCGTGCCGATCCGGTAGGGGTCGGCCTTCGTGCCGCTGCCCGCGGGCCGGGTCTTCGTCGTGCCGTCCCACTTGTCCGCCACGCCGGAGTCGATCTTCGGCACGGTGTACTTCTCGCGCACGGCAAGGAGCTTGGCATTCCACTCCGCCTTGGCCGCGTCCAGCGCTGCCTGCGTGCGAGTGGCTTCCAGCGCGGCAAGGCCGTCTGCCAGCGTCTGCTCCAGTGTCTTTGCCATCGTTTCCAGCTGCTCAGAGGCTTCCCTCGTCCCCGGCAGCTCATGCCAGACGGCCGAGAGCATCCCGCGGTCGGTGTCGAGCGCGTAGAGCTGCTTTGTGTAGGTCGTGTAGATCTCCTGCTGCGCCGTAAGCTTTTTGCCCGCAAATTCCTTCTCGGCTCTGATGGTAAGTACCCCAGCCATGTTCTTTAGCGCGGTGTCGGCGATTCCGGTCAGCAGCGCCGCCTGACGCTCGCCGTCGGCGGTGATCGCCTCCGGTTCCATGCTCTCCCAGCCCTCCGGCTCGACAAAGCCGACTTTCAGCTCCTTCTTGGCGGTATTATAGTACGCCGTCAGAAACTCCCAGTTCTCGTCGCTGTAGTGGTAGTAGCCGTTCTGATAGTCGCTGCCATAGTCACGATTCTGGCGGTAGGTATAGGTGTTGTAGCCGACATATTTCGTGCCGTCGATGGTCTTGCCGTTGTCCAGCGCGTCCAGTGCGGCAGCCCTTGCTTCGTCAAAGGCTTTTTGGGCCGAAACCAGCGCCTTTTCCTGTGGCGTATCCTGGGAAGCCGGCTTTTCCAGTTCCCATGCCAGTACCGGCCAGCCGTCGCCCATTTCGCCAGAGACCGTGTAGTAGGAGTCATCCCCGTTCAGATACGCTACGGCATCCTCGACGCTGTTGGAATAGTCCCACGCGCGGAAGATCTGCTGACCATCGCCGCACTCAGAGGGATTCAGACTGTTTTCTCCCTCGATTGCCTCGGAGTAGGTCATGTTGTGCGCCAGATCGCTGCCGATCTCAGAAGCACTGCCGAAGAAATCACCCGCAGCATAGTCGGAGGTAATCGCGGCGGTGCGCTGGGCCCATTGGGGATTCAGGTAATCGTTATCATCCGTGGAGGCAGAAGTATAACAACCGACGATTGTGGGCGTACCATAGCTAAGGCCGATCAGGCCGCCTGCGTAACCGGCGCTGTCCCCCCCGGACGCATGAATGGCGGCAGAGTTGTAGCAATATTCCAGCATGATATCCGAGTCTGCCCAGCCAACAATACCGCCGTAGCCGTTTGTACCTTCTTCATAGGTGCCGGTGATCTCGCCGTGGTTGGCGCAGGCAATGATCTCGTTGTCCGTATCGTAGACATAGCCCACAATGCCGCCCACGCCATTGGAGGCATCGCCAATGGAAAACGCCACATTGGAGCTGCAGTTTTCGATCCGGTTCCTTCCGCCAATCGCAGCCGCAATGCCGCCATAGCAGCGGTACAAGTCTCCGCTGTCCTCCTCGGCCGTGACCTTTCCCTCCACACGGACATTTTTGACGGTTGCCCGTTCCAGCGTATCAAAAAGGCCCACATAGCTATGCGTCCAATCGGCATTGACGGTGATGTCCAGCGTCACGGTATATCCGTGACCATCAAAAGTGCCGCTGTACGGCTTATCCTTAAGGCCGCCGATGGCAGCCCAGTCATACCCCGTCAGGTCGATGCTGCTCAGAAGCTCGCCGCAGATGGAGGTGTTCCCCTCGTCAACCAGCGCGCCAAAGGCCATCAGGTCTTCGGCATCTCTGATCTGGTAAGGGCTGTCCTTGGTTCCCTCGCCCTCGAGCGTGCCGCCCGTGGCAAAGGCCGTCGCCGGGAGCGTGCCGAGAATCAGCACAAGCGTAAGAAGCAGCGCAATTCCTCTTTTCATGATAATTCACCTCATATTTTATGCTATATAACAAGGGGCAGGCGCCCCGCTGACAAGTAAGACGGCTCCCGATACGAAAAAACTCCGCACGACACCCAGCCGTGCGGAGTTGCTCCGTTTCATAAAATCGCAGCTTCCCGGTATGGGCAGGAACCGACGCGCGACCCGACGTATCTGACTTATCCGGTTTTCCCGGCATCACAGTGACCCGCTCGCGGGGCTTCTCACCCCATTCCGTCTCCGGCGAAAGCCGGAAAGCAGCGCGTTTTATATATTTCATCAAATAATCAAACCAATTATACCAGCTTCTGCAAATAAATGCAAGACAGTTTTCCGCCTTTTTCCTGTTCTCCTGCAAACTCTTCCAAAACCCGCGCGGGCTTCCTCATCCCAGTTCCTTTAAAAACTCCCGGATCGCCCGGACGAAGGCGTCCGCCCTCAGCACGGTGGATAAATGGCCGCCGGAAATATAGGTGATTTTCGGACTATGCATCAGGCGAACGAGATCCTGCTGCATTTTCCCGGAGAAAAAGTCCTGATCGGGCAGGATGAGCAGGATCCTGCCTTCCAGCGCCGCAAAATCCGCCTCCGTCACCGGCGTCTGGTTCATCACATCCGCCAGCAGACCGGAGATATGCACATCCTTCTCCTGCTTGTAATCCTTGAAGATGGTTTCGAACATATCCCGGGCGTAGGCGATCTCCTCCGCGCTTTCGTTGCGGATATGGCGCATGCTGGCCCGGATGAGCTTCGGCTTCAGCTTCTCGTAGTTGCAGTGCTTCATGTACCACAGCATGAGCGGCGCAAGACGGCACTTTTTCTTCAGGCTCTTCAGCGTGGCCTCGTCCATGCCGCCGGTGGAGATCAGCACCAGTCCTCCGACCTCTCCGGGATAGCTCTGCACATAGATCTGCGCCACCATGCCGCCGTCGCTGGCGCCGATGAAAATCGGGTTTTAGATGCCGAGCGCGCGGAAGAAGGCGTGCATCCCGGCAACCAGCGCCTGATTGGTGCGCAGCTGCTGCGGATAGTCAAACAGCAGCACCCGGTAGTCCTCGGAAAGGCCGTCCACATAGTCCATCCACATCTCCAGCGTGTTCATGCCGCCATTCAGGAACACAAGCGGTCTCCCGTTTTCCCTGCCGCTGAGCACATAGCGGAACTGCGCGCCACCGACCGTCAGATTCGCGCTGGGGTGTGCCGCCGTAAAGCGTTTTAATTTCTCTGAGAACAACATGATTTTTCCTCCAATCCATAACCCCTCCGGTTAGTGTGTGCTAACCGGCACGTTTTGGAAAAGCCGCATTTCTGCGGCCCGGCTTGTCAAAAAGCCTTTTCGGCTTCTGTCAAGCAGAATGGCAGCCGTTCCGGACGGAGCGGCTCCCATATTCCCTATGTATTATAAGCACAGGCATTTGTCTGTTTGCAAGGAGAAATGAACCGTCCGCCCCGGCTGCACCTGCGCGTCCTTTGGCGCAACGGCACGCAGAAGCGGCGCGCGCGGCAGTTCCGGCAGGCCGGAGCAGCAACACGGTGGAATTCAGGTCGGAGATGACCCGAAGCACCCGGGCCTCGTGCGGGCCGATGCCTATGGCGACGGCCACGCGCTGCGCCGGCGCCTCCAGTGGCAGCACGATGTTCCAGCCTTCCGGCTCCACACCGCCGGCGCAGGCGCGCGCGGGCAGAAAATTCCGGCAGCTGGTCAGGCGCGCCGCACCCTGCATGGTGGGATGGTGCGCCAGCTCCTTCATGTCCAGAACGGCGCCGAACCGCCCGTTTTCCATGACGCAGACGGTCTGGCAGTTGCGGTAGCATTCGCCGAGATCATGGCTGCCCCAGAGAATGGGATTCTGAAAATCCGACAATAGATCGGACAGCTCCAGCTCCAGATTCCATTTCAGGAAGCTGTCCAGCGCGGAAAACGGCTCATCGAGCAGAATGGTCCGCGGTTCGGAAACCAGAATTCGTGCCAGCGCGACGCGCTGCTGCTGGCCGCCGGAGAACTGCGCGGGATACTTTTTCTCCAGTCCTTCCAGACGGAAGCGGCGCAGGCTGTCCTGCACCTTCCGGCGGCGTTCGGCCTTCGTACCGGAGCGAACGCCGCAGAGGATATTCTGCATGACGGTCATGTTCGGAAACAGCGCATACTGCTGAAAGAGGTACCCGACCCGCCGCTGCTGCGGGGTCAGGTTGACGCGCGCTTCGCTGTCAAAGAGTGTCTTGCCGTCCAGCAAGATGCGGCCGCGGTCCGGTGTCATGATCCCGGCGATGCACTTGAGCGTGACGCTCTTGCCGCTGCCGGAGGCGCCGAGCAGCGCCATGATCCCGCCGGAGGTTTCAAACTGCGCGTGCAGGGTGAAGGCGCCCAGCTTCTTTTCAATATCGACCAGAAGGCTCATGCGGCTCCCCTCCTTCCGCGTCCGGCAGCCAGAAGATTTTTCTTTTCCAGCATATTCACGATCAGCAGGATCACCGCGGAAATGGCGATATTGATCAGCACCCATTTCAGCGCAAGTGCGTCGTTGTTGATCTGCCAAATCTGTTACCGTTGTTGATACCATATCAACAACGGTAATTTTTTATTTTCCGCCGTCCGAGGAGTGGTTTTTGCGAAAAGCAGGACTTTACCCGAACATTTCCGTCCATCGGCACGATGTACGCCCGGATTTGCAGCGGCCATGATGAGAAAGATAAGGTACAATAACTTGCGCAAATTGAAAAGAGCATAAAAAGGAGACATAGCTTGCAGGCTCTGGTAGAATGAAGTCACGACACACCATTCTGAAAGGAGACAGCAAACTATGTCCGAGAAAATTGTACAGCTAAACGAGGAAGTAATCAAGGGCCAAATCAAGGAATTGGTTCGCGGCAGCGTGGAGGAAACCCTGAACGAGCTGCTGGAGAAAGAGGCGGAGTCCCTGACGCAGGCCGCCCGCTATGAGCGCAGCGAGGCCCGTCAGGGCTACCGCAGCGGTCACTACGACAGGAACCTTACCACGACCTCCGGCGACGTCACGCTCCACATGCCCCGACTCAAGGGCGTATCCTTCGAGACGGCCACACCCGGCGGTATCGCCGCCGGGAGAGCAGCGTGGAGGAGGCACTTATCGAGATGTACCTGGCAGGCGTCTCCGTGCGCCGTGTGGAGGACATCACGGAGGCACTGTGGGGCAGCAAGGTCTCTCCTGCCACCATCAGCGAGCTGAACAAGAAAGCCTA